>Ga0137403_10000592_pt1 | contig 46931 bp, 47 predicted proteins | sample CZOMad2_1_16fung_FD_122057 | JGI IMG/M metagenome (GOLD analysis project Ga0137403, IMG submission 122057) | Vadose zone soil fungal communities from Angelo Coast Range Reserve, California, USA - CZOMad2_1_16fungal (Hybrid Assembly) | ecosystem: Environmental > Terrestrial > Soil > Vadose zone... | reverse complement strand
CCGCGGGAATGGCGGACGTGCGTCCCGCCCATCCCAAGACGGTTTGTGGCCATCTCAAAGCGTATGCAGATAGGCCAGCAGATCCTGCACCTGCGATTGCGCTAGCACCTGGCCGAAAGCCGGCATCATGTTACGGCCGGTCACGATCATCTCACCGACGCGCTCGTCGTTGGCTGGCATCCCGCTCACCGCCAGGAACTGCTTCTTGAAAACTCCCTGCAAGCTTCGCCCTTTCTTGTCGCGAGACGAGTAAGGTTCGTGACAGCGATCGCAATATTGGTCGTAAAGCCGCCGTCCGGTTGCCTGCTGCGGGTTCAGTCCCAGTTCAGCATCGCTCTTGCGGCGTTGCACATCGCAGCCAGAGCATACGATCAAGCCCAGCGCTGCAAGAGTAATTGACATTCGAAAAACTGAGCGATGACCAACAGAGTGGCGAGATGATTCCATTCGTCCCTCGAAACCAGAACTCTGACCCGGAGTTGAGCAATTAGCAACTAGCCATGACCTCTGGGTATCGGCCAAGTGCCAATTGCTAGTTGCTAATTGCTTACGGCCGCGCCGAAGTACAATAGCAGAGCACTATTCATGCCCGCCGCCAGAAAATGCGTTACAGTCAAACGAGTCTATGAGAGGCCCGCCCGCGGCGATGGCTATCGCGTTCTGGTGGACCGGCTGTGGCCCCGGGGACTCAGCAAGGGCCAGGCTGCGCTGGACGCCTGGTTACGCGACCTTGCTCCCTCCAGCGAACTTCGCCGGTGGTTCCACGCGCGTCCCGACAGTTGGCTGGCTTTCCGCAAACGCTATCTCAAGGAACTCGCAGCGCCTGCGGCGGCGGAAGCGCTCGATGAACTCTACCGACTGGCCCGCAGGAAGAAAAACCTTACGCTGCTTTTCGCCTCCAAAAACGAGCATCACAACAATGCCGTGGTCCTGAAAGACTTGCTGGAAGGCATGCGTAAGCCGCCAACCGGCACGGGACCCGGCGTCGCGCGCACCACACGCGGCCGGCAGGCCAAGCGCATGCCACGCTAGATCGTGGGTGGCTGGTGTGGAGAGGCGCCCTCGCCCGCCTGCTGGCAGCGGCAGTGCGGGTCGGCAATTTCACGCCAAATTCTTAGATGAAACCTGGCGTCCGATGTGGTCTCCATCGGTAGCGGGCGAGGGCGCCCGCTCCACACAAGCACAAATTACTTCTTGGGTTTGTCGTCGTTCATGATTTCGGCGACGATATTGTCGATGGTCTCATTGATGCGCTTGTCGGGCAGGTTGAAATTGTTCGATAGGATGGAAAATGCGACCCGGTCGCCATGGTTCGTGGTGGCATAACCGGATAATGTCTTGACCCCGCCGAGTGAACCCGTTTTTGCGTGAATTCGACCTTGTATCTCCACGTCCTTGAAACGATTGGAGAGAGAGCCATCCGTGCCGGCCAGAGGCAAAGTATCGCGGAAGCTGGGGCCCCAGGGCTGGGAGTCGGCGTAGCGTAGCAACTGGACCACGGCTTCCGGCGTCACCAGGTTTTGTCGCGAGAGACCGGAGCCATCGTAAAACGCATACTGATCGCCCGTAATTCCGGCCTGGTTCAGGAATCCGCGCAACACCTCGAGCCCGCCCTCGACCGTTCCTGCAGTTCCTTTTTCGCGGCCGAGAAGCCTGAGCAGAATTTCCGCATGCAGATTCTGGCTGACTTTATTGATGACCCGCACGTCCTCAATCAACGGTTTGGACTGATAGTTGGCCAGCACCAGAGGCTGATTCTGAAAGGCGCGTGAGGGTTCGTCGCCGCCCCGAGTGGCGGCGGAGGCTGTCACCGTGAAAACCGAGAGGCTGGAGAGTTCGGTGTGTCGCGTCTTCTGCTTGCCGTAGACCGCGATGCCGCGCACTTCCAACAGTTGGCGGAACAGTTCCGCCGCAAACTCCGCCGGATCTTCAATGGCGAGGGCCTCATTGGCGCCGGCGTCTCCGAGCGGCATGTTGCCCCAAAGCGTCAGTACGGTGGCGCCGGGTTCGCGATTGATGAATATTTTGCGGCCTGTGCCCGCGGGCGTGGTCATGATGCGATTGTCGATGCGATAGTAGCCGGCGAAAGGCGTAATGCTGACGAAAGCCCGGTCACCGGCGCGGTCGGCGGGCAGGATGTTCACGAAAATTACGTTGTCGTTGATGGTGAGTGCGGAAACGGGTGCGCCATCCGCCCAGACCAGGTCATCCTGGCTCCAGCCTTCGCCGTAACGCTCGAAGGCGAAGTAGGAGTCGTCGGCGATGATGTCGCCGTCGACGTACTTCACGCCTTTTTGCGCCAGCGTATCCGCCAATTGCTCCAACACGCGAATGGGGTGATCGTTGCGCTCGGTGTGCAAGGCGTAGGGCAGCTCGCGTCCGGAAAGATTGGGATCGCCGCGTCCCACCAGCACCAAGTCTCCCGTGAGCCGGCCGTGGGTGTCGAGGGTGCCGTTGGTTTCGACCGTGGTCTGGAAGGTGTAGTCGGGCCCGATCAGGGCCATGGCCGCTGCGGTCGTAAATAGCTTGGTGTTGGAGGCGGGCGTGAACAGCTTGTCCGCATTGTGGTTGTAAAGCACCTTGCCGGTGGAGAGTGAAACGACCTCGATACCCCAGAATCCGCGGGTGAGATCGGCCGATTCGAGAATGGCACCAACCCGTTTATCGAGCGGCTTGCGCGAGGCGGCGTGTAGTTGCGTCAGCAGCAACAGGCACAGCGCAATCCGCGGAAAGAGGCGCGTCCGGCGCATTCAACTGAATTGTACATCGGAGATGGTGCCGCTTCGCTATGTGTAAGGGTGAGGCGGGCGCCCTGAGGCTTGGGCCACGAAAATCAAAGTCAAGGGCGGCGGGCGAGGGCGCCCGCCCCATACATTCGTCAGGGTTTAGAATCGCTGCCATGCGCCCTGTGTTCGAATGGCAGATTGGCTCCCGCGTATTGCAACTGGGGAAGCGAACCCTGATCATGGGCGTGGTCAACGTCACTCCGGACTCATTTTCCGACAGCGGGATGAATTTCGACCGTGATCGGGCCGTGGAGTATGCTCTGAAACTGCTGCAAGACGGCGCCGACATCATTGACGTGGGCGGAGAGTCCACACGCCCCGGCGCAAACGTCGTGTCGGGTGATGACTCGGTTAGCGAGAAGGAAGAACTTGAGCGCGTGATCCCGGTAATTTCGGCGGTCAAGCAAAAGGATCCTCAGGTAATCGTTTCGGTGGATACCTACAAGGCAGGCGTGGCTCGCACCGCCGTGGCAGCCGGGGCGGAAATCGTCAACGATGTCAGTGGATTTCTTTGGGACCCGCAAATGAGGAAGACGCTGGCTGAATTGAAGTGTGGGGCCGTGATGATGCACATGCGCGGGCGTCCCCACGAATGGAAAACTCTGCCGCCTCTGTCAGACGTGGTGACTGTGGTCAAACGCGAATTGCGGGAACGCACTGACGCCGCGGTAATGGGCGGCATGAAACGCGAGCGCATGATGATCGATCCCGGTTTCGGTTTCGGCAAGAACCGGGAGGAGAACTATCCTCTACTGAGGCGGTTGGAAGAATTTCATCAGCTGCACTTCCCGTTGCTGGTTGGGGTGTCGCGGAAATCTTTTATTGGCCGCGCCCTGGCCCACAACGGAACCGATGCGACCGTCACCGACCGGCTTTTTGGAACTCTGGCAGCGGAGACTGTGGCCATCATGAAGGGGGCTCACGTCATCCGCACCCACGATGTGCGGGCATGCGCGGACGCGGTGCGGATTGCCGATCTGGCGGCGACCTAGGGCTTAAATCGGACCTCCTCGGGCCGGCATGCATCAGCGAACTTCCGGATAATTTCAGATTCCGATTGTTTGTTCCAGGCCATTCCGATGTCCCATTCTGCGTAGCCGCTGTGGACCGGCGCAAACTTCACTCCGCTGACATGCATCGCGCGCGCGGCCCTGGGTACGAGCGACACCCCGATGCCGGCGCTGACCAGGTTCAGGATGGTGAACATGTCATTCGGTTCGTAGACAATCCGGGGCGTGAATCCGGAGCGGTCGCATAGGCTGATGCAGTGATCGTGATAAGTCGCGGAGACGCCGCGATCGATGAGAATGAAAGGCTGCTCCTGAATACCTTTCATGGTCAGCGGCCCTGCGAACTTTTCCGCAGTGGCAATGGTAAGGCGCTCGGTCAGTACCTTCCGCACCGCGAGCATGGGATGCTTGACCGGCAGACGCACGAAGCCGACATCGAGGCGTCCGGCGATCAGAGCCTCGACCTGGCTGAGCGTGGACATGTCCGCGATCTCGATTTCGACTCCCGGAGAGCTTTCCCTGAACTGGAGCAAGGCGCGGGGAACCAGACTGTGCACGGTGGACATGCCCACTCCGAGCCGCAGTTTTCCCCGCTGGCCGCTGGTGGCCCCACGTACCGCTTCGAAAGCCACGTCGACGTCGCGGATAATTCGGCGGGCCTCCTTGTAGAACATCGAACCGGCCGGCGTGAGCGCAACCCCGCGCCGGTTGCGGACGAGCAGCGGCCCGCCGACTTTGTCTTCCAGACTCCTGATGCGCTTGCTCAACGCCGGCTGAGAAATGTGGAGACGCGCCGCCGCCCGGCCGAAGTGCAGTTGTTCGGCGAGCACGGCGAAAGAGGACAATTCCTGGGTTTCGAGTGCCATAAACGGAAGTTATCACACACTTCGAAACATTTCATTGGACGAATCAGCCGTAACGGCGATTTACTATAGGCATAGACGAGAGGTTATACCCATGTCGGTAACGGCCTATATAGGGATCGTGGCAGCTTTTTGCACCACCGTGGCTTTTGTTCCGCAAATTGTGAAGCTGCGAAAGCAGGGCGGCAAGGACTTGTCCTATCCCATGCTGTTTCTTTATTTGGCGGGCGTGCTGCTTTGGCTGATTTACGGAGTTCAGGTGCACGCGACGGCGGTGGTGTGGGCGAATGCCCTGACCGGGGTGCTGGTGTTGGTATCGATTGTGCTGAAGGCCAATCCGCCGGCGAGGAAGCTGGATACAGGAGAGCGGAGATTGCGCATCGCGGTGGACATGGATGAAGTCATCGCCGACGCCTTCGGCAAGCATCTGCACCACTACAACCGGAGCGTAGGCACCAACCTGACACCGCAGTTGGTCACCGAGAAAGGACTGGGCGCGCTGATTCCAGTCGAACAACGGCAGGAATTCAGCTCGATTCCCCATAGCGAGGGATTTTTTGCCGACGTTGCGCTTATTCCTGGCAGCCGGGAAGCCCTGCTGGAATTATCGCGGAACCATGACATCTTCATCACCAGCGCCGCGATGGAAGTCCCGAGCTCGTTTGCGGACAAGTTCGCGTGGCTGGAAACGCATTTTCCTTTTATTCCACCCAGCCGCATTGTGTTTTGCGGGGACAAAGGCATCATTAATGCCGACGTTCTGATCGACGACCGTTCGCGGCATTTCAAAGGGTTCAGAGGAACGGGGATTCTGTTTACTGCTCCGCACAATGTCGCTGAAACCGCGGGCTTTCGCGCGAACAATTGGAATGATGTACTGGAAATCCTGGAAGGCGTACAACCGGGAAAAGCCGGTGCAGAAGCGTTTTCTAGAAAGCTTTCGATGAATCCAGCAGGATAGTCACAGGCCCGTCGTTGACCAGTTCCACCTGCATCCTCTCCTGAAACCAGCCCGTTTCGCAGCGCAGACCAGCGGCGCGGATGCACTCCACGAAATACTCGTAAAGCGTGCGTGCCTTCTCCGGCGTCGCGGCGGCATCAAACGATGGCCGCTTGCCGCGCCGCACATCGCCGTAGAGCGTGAACTGGGAAACCGCCAGGACACTGCCGCCGATTTCACCCAGGCTCAGGTTCATTTTGCCGTGGGCATCCTCAAAAATACGGAGGCCGGCAATCTTGTCGGCAAGGTAGTCTGCGTCGGCGTAGGCGTCTTCATTGCCGACGCCGAGCAGGACCAGCAATCCGGGGCCAATATCACCGACAACGTCGGCGCCGACGAGTACCTGGGCCCGGCTCACTCGCTGCACCACGGCGCGCATAACGTTTTGTAGCCCCCTGTTAAATGTACGGAGCCAGTTCATGATAACGCGCACTCACTTGAGTAGGGCGTCCCGCTCATCCCCTCCCACCACTTGAAAGAATCCCACGCAAGATTCATCTTTGACCGCTTCGAGCAGCGGGTAGTGGTGCGGTTTGCCCCAAATACAATCCCACGCCCTGTCATTCCGAGGCCAGTGTCTATCGGCCAGGAATCTGCTTGCTGCCAGCAGAGACGCAGCACATTCCTCGCGCGACACTGCCGCGCTTCGGAATGACAATTCTTTGGGATTTTCAAATTACACCACTCCGGAGTAGCGATCTTGATTGACGATGCTGCACGCCGCCTCTTAGAATCCCGGGCTGTTCTTCCAGAAGCCCGGGAGTACTCATGAGGCGCGGGGTCGTCAAACTATTTTCAATCGCAGCTGTCGTACTGATTCCATTTCATTCGCCGGCCCAGCCATCCGCCGGGCCTTCATCCCACAATGAAGTCCTGATCAAGAATGCCGTCGTGATGACGGTCACCCACGGCAATATCCAGAATGGCAGCGTCTACGTCAAGGACGGCAAAATCGTTGCCGTGGGGAAGGAAGTGAGCGTCCCCTCAGGTGCCGCCGTGATCGACGCCGGCGGCAAATACCTGACCCCGGGCATCATTGACTCCCACTCACACATCGCGCTGGACGACGATGTGAACGAGGCTACCAGTCCGGTCACGCCGCAGATGATGATGATGGATGCCTTCGACTATCAGGACAAGGCAATCTATCGCGGTCTGGCGGGCGGGGTCACCACATCCTTGCTGCTGCATGGGTCGGCCAACATGATCGGCGGCCAGGCCATTGTGATCAAGCACAAGTACGGAGCTAAGCGGGACGCAATGTTGTTTCCCGGAGCGCCGCGTTCCATCAAATTTGCCAGCGGTGAAAACCCTAAGCGTGTCTATGGAAGCAAGGACCAGTTGCCTTCGACGCGCATGGGAAATTTTGCGGTGCAGCGCGCCGCTCTGGTGGAAGCACAGGATTACATGCGCGAGTGGGACGACTACGACGCAAAAGTGAAACGGGGCGACAAAGATGCCAAACCTCCCAAACATGATTTGAGGCTGGAAGCGCTGGCTGATGTTTTGCGCGGCAAGCTGCTGGTGCAGATCCATTGCTATCGCGCCGACGAATTTCTTACCGAGATGGCGATGGCAAAGGAATTCGGCTACAAGGTTCGGGCCTTCCACCATGCGCTCGAGGCCTATAAAGTCGCAGAGGATCTCGCCGCGCAGGGCGTAGCTATTGCCACCTTCTCTGACTGGTGGGGCTTCAAACAGGAGGCCTGGGACGCGATTCCGTGGAACGCTGTGATCTCGATGCGCAAAGGCGTGCGGGTGGCAATCAAGAGTGATTCCGAAGATTTTGCCCGCCGCCTCAATCAGGAGGCTGCCAAGACCATGCGCTACGGCGGCGCCACGGAGGAGGAGGCGCTGAAGATGATTACGATCAATCCGGCGTGGATCATCGGTGTGGATGATCGCGTGGGTTCGATCGAGGTGGGAAAGGATGCCGACCTCGTACTCTGGGATGGATATCCTCTCTCCAGCTTTGGCGTGCCGAACAAAGTGCTGATTGACGGCGACACTTATTTTGACCGCTCACTGCCAGGCTTTGGCATGCCGCACTACAGGGAGGGAGAATGACTCAGTCGCCAGTCATTGGTCGTCAGTCGTCAGGTGCGGTCGTTGGTCAACTGCTTCTGGCGTTGTCGCTTTTTTGCTCGGCGAGCGCCACGGCGCAGCAGAAACCTCTTGTGCTTAAGGGTGGCAAGTTGCTCACTGTTTCACACGGCGCTATTGAAAACGGCGTACTTGTAATGTCCGCGGGCAAGATCTCCGCGATCGGCACCGCCAGTTCGATCAAGATTCCGAAAGACGCGGAGGTGATCGATGTGACCGGGATGACGGTGTACCCCGGACTGATCGATTCCGAAAGCTACCTCGGTCTCACCGAGATTTCTGCCGAGGGCAGCACCAACGATCTGATCGAGACCAGCGATGAGATCATGCCCCACATGCACGTGTATGACGCTTTTCATGCCGAGTCGGAATTGATTCCGGTGGCGCGCCTTAACGGGATTACCGATGCCATTGTGGCGCCCCAAAACCAGGACACTTTGCCGGGCCAGGACGCGTTCGTGCAACTCGACGGCAAGTCGGCGAACGACATGCTTCTGGTTCGCGACATCGCCCTGCCACTTAATTTCACGGGTGAGCAGCGGCGCAACGAGTCCTGGGAGAAGAGAAAGTTTCCGCAGACTCGCATGGGCCTGGCGGCCCAACTGCGACAGACATTTCTGGATGCTCAGGACTATTCCGAGCGCTGGGCCGATTACGAAAAGAAGAAGTCCGACACGTTTTCGAAGGCCGACGACAAGAAGGGTCCCCCGTCACCGCCTAAGCGTGACCTCAGGCTGGAAGCGTTGCTGCCCTATTTGCAGGGCAAGAAGTCTATTGTGCTTGCGGCCCGGGAGCCCAGCGATCTGGAAACAGCGGTAGGTCTGGCACAACAGTTCAAACTGCGATTCGTGCTTAACCACGTCAGCCATTCGCAGCCCGTCCTCGACTACGTCGCCAGCCTGAAAGTGCCAGTCATCGTCGGCCCCATTTACGAAAACCCTAAAAACTACGAACGTTACGATGCGGTCTACAAGTTGCCCGGCGAGTTGTACAAACGCGGAGTGAAGATCGCTTTCGCGTCGTACGATGCTCACGCCGTGCGCAACCTGCCTTACGCCGCAGGCTACGCCACCGCGTTCGGACTTCCGCATGATGAAGCGCTCAAGGCCATCACGCTGAATCCGGCGGAGATCTGGGGTGTGGCGGACCAGTTGGGCTCGCTCGATGTGGGAAAGACCGCCAACGTGGTGGTCGCCGACGGAGATCCTCTGGACGTCAAGACGGATGTGAAAAGAATTTTCATCGCCGGGCGTCAGGTCCCGATGACCAGCCGGCAGACGGTGCTGCGGGACCGGTATTCAGCCAAGTAGTCCTCTATCACCCAGAACCTGTCATCCTGAGCGGCTGCGTTGACCGCATTCATTGGCCGCAGTAGCATCTTCTTGACCTTGCTTCACGGGCTTTACATCAATTCGCAGGGGCCAGTACACTACTCGTTCCCTTTTAAACTTCCAGGAGGTGGGATTTATATGGCTGCTGAAGAGAAAAAAGAGATTGTGGAGAAAGTGAAACAGATCATCTCCGAGCAGTTGGGCGTGGATGAAAACGAAGTCACCCCCAGCGCGTCGTTCGTGGATGACCTGGGCGCAGACTCGCTCGACCAGGTTGAGTTGGTCATGGCCCTGGAGGAACACTTCGGAGTGGAAATTCCGGACGAGGATGCCGAGAAGCTCCGCACCGTGCAGGACGCCATCGGCTACATCGACAAGCACGCCAAAGTGGGCAAGTAAGGGTCGAGACGCCTTACCCTCTGTCTGCCGATAAGCTGCTAGGGGTCCTTCGACTCCATCAGTTCATTTGCAAGCGAATGAACTGACTGCGCTCAGGATGACATTAGCGGCAGAGCTGTTGGCAAAAGACTTCACGCGAGGAGAACCAATGGCAGCCGCAGACGACAAAGTGAAACAGATCATCGTGGAGCAGCTCGGTGTGGACGAGAGCGAAGTCACCTCGAGCGCTTCGTTCGTGGACGATCTGGGAGCCGACTCGCTGGACACCGTGGAATTGGTGATGGCCTTTGAGGAAGCATTCGAGATCGAAATCCCCGATGAGGACGCGGAAAAGATCCGCACCGTGCAGGACGCCGTCGATTACATCGGCAAACACGCGAAAGGCGGGAAGTAGTTGGGACGAAGGGTCGTAGTCACCGGAATCGGCCTGATCTGTGGGGTGGGCAACACCGCGGAAGAGGTGTGGAAGAACCTGCTCGCGGGAAAAAGTGGCGTGGCCCGCATCAGCGAGGCGATCAAGCAGGGTTCGTTTAAAGAAGAAGACCTGCCAAAGTTTGCTTGTCAGATTGCCGCCGAAGTCAAAAATTTCGATCCGCTGCAATTCATTGAAAAAAAAGAACTGAAGAAGATGGGGCGGTTCATCCACCTGGCCATGGCGGCGGCGGATGAGGCTATGAAAGCTTCGGGCCTGCAGGTCACGCCTGAGATTTCTGAACGCGTGGGCGTCCACATCGGATCTGGCATCGGCGGATTCGACGTGATCGAGCGCGAGCATATCAGCCTGCTGAATGGTGGGCCGCGCAAGATCTCTCCGTTTTTCATTCCCGCCGCGATCGTCAACCTGGCTGCCGGCCATGTCAGCATCCGCTACCACGCCCGGGGGCCGAACGAGGCCACCTGTACGGCGTGTACCTCCAGCGCACATTCCATTGGAGACGCTTTCAAGATCATCTCCCGCTGCGACGCTGAGGTAATGATTGCGGGCGGGACAGAAGCAGCGATCACGCCGATGGGAGTCGGCGGGTTTGCCGCCATGCGGGCGCTTTCAACCCGGAATGACGATCCCGAAAAGGCCAGCCGTCCTTGGGATTCGGGGCGCGACGGATTCGTGATTGGCGAGGGAGCCGGCATTCTGGTGCTGGAAGAATTGGAGTTTGCCCGCCGCCGCGGGGCCCACATCATGGCCGAAATCATGGGCTACGGAATGAGCGGAGACGCCTTCCACATCACGCAGCCGGCGGAAAATGGCGACGGCGCTTACCGCGTCATGCTGAACACACTTCGAGACGCCAAGGTGCTGCCCGAGCAGGTCCAGTACATCAATGCCCATGGCACCTCGACCGATATTGGGGACAAGCTCGAAACTGTCGCCATCAAGCGGGCTTTCGGCGAACACGCCTACAAGCTGGCGGTAAGTTCGACCAAGTCGATGACCGGGCATTTGTTGGGGGGGGCCGGTGGTCTAGAAGCCGGAATTACTCTGCTCGCGCTGCGCGACCAGATTCTGCCGCCCACCATCAATCTGGAAAATCCTGAGCCCACCTGCGATCTGGATTACGTTCCCAACCACGCGCGCAAAGCCGACGTGGAATACGCCATGTCGAATTCGTTCGGATTCGGCGGGACCAACGGCGCGCTGTTGTTCCGGCGATGGGAAGAGTAGGCCCTTCCATCCCGATCAAAGATAAAAATTTGTGACATCGAAACCAGGCAAACCGATGATGATTTTGGTGGCTGGTCCCTACCGCTCCGGCACGAATGACGATCCAGCCTTGATCAGGAAGAACGTGCAAGAGATGGAGTCGTACGCACTGCCCATCTTCCGGGCCGGGCACATCCCAATTCTGGGCGAGTGGCTGGCCCTCCCGCTGGTTGCCTTAGCTGGGTCAAGGAAGATCGGCGACGAAGCCTTCAGTGAGATCTTCCATCCCATCGCGGTTCGACTTCTGGAGAAGTGTGATGCCGTCCTGCGAGTCGGAGGCCCCTCGGCCGGGGCTGATGAAATGGTGCGCGTCGGCCGGAATCTTGGGCTGAACATCTACACCACCCCAGGCGAGATTCCGAAGGCGGAGTAAGCGCCGCCAGAAGGTCGGATAGGCGTTCCCGAACGATTCCTGCCAGGGCAGTCTAGCTTAGTTATCTCTCATAAAGCTGGCTACCCCTCGTTGACCTAACCCCCTTGGAACTTTGGCTTTGCAAGCCAAAACGGGCCATCGTCGGTCCATTCCCAGTAATGACACCTTGGTACCTGCATATTGGCCTTCTATCCCTTTGCCAAGCGGCGCCAGGGGGGCGAAAATGGTGTTTTAGGGCATTCCCAAACGCCATGCAAAAATCGTCTGGAATCGTTCTCGCGCCCCCAGCTCGCAGCAGAAAAAATTCCGCCCGGGTCGCTCTGGTCGATATCAAGGAACCCGCCCGCGCATTGCTGGTCGACTGCTTCAAGCAATTCGGAATCGAAGCCATAGTGATGACCGGAAACGTGCGGGACCGGTTGCACGGCGAGAAGCTTGAAGCCTGCGTCGTGCAGCTGGCGCCTGAAGCCGTGCCGGTGATGGAATCGGTGCGCACCTCGGCTTCCAACAATCGCATGGTGCTCTATGGGCTGGGAGGCAGCGCCCAGGAGGCCATGAAGTTTTCCAAGTACGGCGTCAACGCCGTGTTCCACGAACCGCTCGAACGTCAGGCGGCGCTCAAACTGGTGCGGGCTACGCAGATGCTGGTGCTGCACGAATTCCGCCGCTATATACGCATTCCGATCATTACCGAAATCGCCATGGTCTCATCCGACAACCGCCGCTTCACCGCCACCAGTAAGGAGATCAGCACAGGCGGCATGTCGGTCAAGAGCCCTGAGGAGGTTTCGATCGGCATGGAACTGGAAGTTTCGTTCGCCTTGCTGACTCTGCCTCGCATCTGGGTGCGAGCGCAGGTCAGCTGGCGCAAGCCGGACAAGACTTTTGGTGTTCGCTTCGACAACAAGGACGAGCGCCGCCTGCGCATCAAAGAGTGGATCGAGGCCTACCTGGAGAACTAGGGGGAGCCCGGATTCCACTAGCCTACCGTCAGGTTTTGGTATCTCAGCCGCTGCATGTAAAATCGTAGCTAGACGATGGCAGCCAGTTCCCAACTCGTACAAATCGAACTCAGTCTTCCTGTCCGGCAGCCCAAGCCGGAGTGGCTTCGAGCCAAGGCTCCCGTCGGGGAAAACTTTCACAATGTTAAAAAGCTGGCCCGCGGTCTGGGACTGCACACGGTATGCGAGTCGGCACAGTGTCCCAATATCGGCGAGTGCTGGAACCATCGCACCGCCACCTTCATGCTGCTGGGGGACATCTGCACCCGGCGCTGCGGATTTTGCGCGGTGCCCAAGGGCAAGCCCGGTCCCATCGAGTGGGACGAGCCGCGGCGGGTAGCCGAAGCCGTTGCCACGCTCGGTCTGAAGCACACCGTCGTCACCAGCGTGAATCGCGATGACGACAACCTGGGCGGCGCGCGCATTTTCGCCGAAACCATCCGTCAGATTCGCGAGTTGGTGCCAGATTGCCGGGTGGAAGTGCTCATCCCTGACTTCCAGGGTCTCGATGAACCTTTGAAGATTGTCCTCGACGCGCAGCCTGACGTTTTGAACCACAACACCGAGACGGTGCCGCGCCTCTACCGCTCAGTGCGCTCGGGCGCACGCTACGAGCGCACCCTGCGATTGCTGCAGAACGCGAAAGCATCGGCGCCCGCGACAGTGACTAAATCCGGCGTGATGGTGGGCCTGGGCGAAACCATGGACGAACTGCTAGAAGTCTTCCGCGACCTGGGTTCACGAGGCGTGGATATTCTTACTGTCGGACAATACCTGCGGCCTTCACGCGATCATCTCCCCATCTCCCGTTTCTACACGCCGGATGAGTTCCGATATCTAAAGCAGGAAGCGTTGCGCTGCGGTTTCCGCCACGTGGAATCCGGACCGCTGGTGCGTTCCAGCTACCACGCCCACGAGCAGGCGGAAGCCACCAGGACAGTGTAGGCGCGAGCGTCCACGCTGGTGTAGCAGCGCCAAATCGCCACAAATAAATTGGATAGCTGCTGCACGAGCGGGGGCGCGCGCGCCTACATTAGAAGACTTTGAAGTGGATGGTCAGATATTTCTTGGGATTCTCCCGGATGTTCTTGACCAAGCCCCGGGTCTCGACCAGCATCTGGTCGGCGTTGTTATAGAGAGAGGGATCGCGCAGCAATTTGCCGGCTGAGCCTTCGCCGGCTTCCAGGCGATCGGCGATGGCGGAAAGCTTGCCCATCGTATCTCGCAGCTTGCGGGCAAATTCTTCGTCCTTCGCCAGCATTCCGATTGGGCCCTTGCCCGCGTTTACGTCATCGGTAAGCTTCTTCACGTTGGCGATGGTGGCATTGGCGTTGTCGTAGAGCACCGGATCCTTAAGGAACTTTCCGGCGCTGCCTTTGCCCGCATTGATGTCGTCAATCACCAAGTTCAACTTGTCTACCGTGGCGTTGGCTTTCTGGTACAACTCTTCATCCGAAAACAGCTTGCCCAGAGTGCCCTTGCCCTGAGCCACCTGGTTCACCAGTCCCTGGAATTGATTCACGGTGGCGTTCAGCCGGTCATAGAGAGTGGGGTCATATAACAGCTTGCCTACTGAGCCCTGGCCGCTCTCGACGAAGGCGACGATACGATCCAGTCGCTTCAGCAAGGCATCCATGTTTTGCAGAGTGCCCTGGCCGGCACGCACCATGTCTCCGAAGTCCGGCACTTCGCGGCTGGGCAGCACATCTCCATCCTGGGCCTGTGGGCCCTTGGATTGTGAGCTATCTATGTCGATGTAAGTTTCCCCGAGCACGCCGGCGGTCGAAAGCAAAGTCAGCGAATCTTTGCGCAGGTTAAACTGATAGCGCGTGTTCACCTTCATTGTGACTTCGACGGGAGTGAGTTGCTTGGTCCGGTCTCGCACGACCAGGATATTAGTCACGTTGCCGATGTCCACTCCCGCCAGACGCACGGGCGCGCCCTCGCGCAAGCCGTTGGCGTTGTCAAAGTAAGATTTCAACTGGATTTTGGAAGTGAACAGGCCACCCGTACCGCTCATCAGGAAAATCAGCAGGCCGAGCGTGACACTGGCCGCCAGTACCGTGAGCCCCACCTTCAGTTGAGACCACTTCAACTGCTTCTGGCTAGGCACGCATTCTCCCGAGCAAAGTTTATTCTACTGTTAGCCCAGAATCATAGCAGACCGCAAGTCGACTTCAGCCGATTCTGTGCGCCGGACGAAGCGTTGTAGTCAGCAGGAGCGCGACCAGATACGCCGCGGCCCCGGCTGCCAGGGTGACATTTAAGCCCAACTGGATGGCGATGATGATGGCCAGGACCGAACCCAGCACACTCGATGCCGCGTTCATCGCCCACGCCCATTCCACGAGGTTTCCGCTGCTATTGTCAGCTGGGGACACAGGCGACCCGGTCACATGGCGAGCGGCCAGGGCGCGCAGGCCCGTAGGTAACGGCATGCCCATCGCGAAGCCCAAGGGGACCAGTAGCCCCGCACTGACCACCAGCTTTACGATGAAGGGCAGGCCCACCAGTCGCTCCAGCAGGCTGGGAAGTACGGCGACATAGAGCAGCAAAGCCGCGGCAATCAACCCCAGGGGCAGCCATATCCGCCTGGTGTCGGGCAACCACCACCGGGAAACCATGCTGCCCGCGCCGCTCGACAGCAGAAGCAGAAATACCACAACCGTCAACGCATAAACCGGATGACCCAGGAACAGCACGAAACGCTGGATGAAAGCGATCTCGACCAGGATGTATCCCAGCCCGACTGCGATGAAGTAGAGCAGGCGCACCGGACGTGGTTGCTGCCCGCGCGCCCCTCTGGCAAGGGGGAGAACCAGAAATACCAGCACGGCAAGGAGCGAGATTGCGAGAACCATCCCCAACACGGCCACGCCCAGATTGACCTTCCAGTCGATCCCCTGCATCAGCGACTTCGGATGCAGGATCTGTCCGAGCTTCAGAGTGAAGAAGAAGAACGGAGCGTTGTCAGTCACGGGAGACACATCGTACGGGTAATGCGCCGCGAAATACTTCGGATCGTTCGAGCGGATCAACTGGGTGAAAGAGTCGGCACCGGCAGCGTAGTGCTCCTCGCGCGCAACGGCGGCGGTCGAAGCCGGATCGGAAGGCGGATACAGCAGAAACAGTTTGGGGTGAGTGGCCAGATGTTGCTGCACCCGGTCCGTTTCCTCGGCCGTGAACGCAGTGCGCTTGGCCAGCACCACGACCGGAATTCCATCCGCGTCGAGATGTCCCTCGGAAACCACGATGAAGTTGGCAGCCGGGTTCGCCACTCCCATCTCATGCAAGGATTGCATCGCGACTGAAACTACGCGCAAAGCTTCGCGGGGCTGCTGAAATTCCCAGCGGGTGATGGCGATCATGCCATCCGGCTTCAGATGTTCGAAGTATTCGCGGAAAGCCTCAACCGTGTACAGGCTGTTTTCGCTCAGGGCAAAGGCGCCCGCCGCGGTGGAGGCCCAGGTATCCACCAGCGTCATTTGCACGACGTCGAACTGCTGCCTGGCATTGCGTACAAATGACCGGCCGTCGGTGACGTGAATGTGCACCTCGGGCCGCTCATAGAGATGAAAAGTGTAGTCCGCGTAGCGGCCGCGCATGATGGTGTCGGCAATGATGGGATTGATTTCAATTCCCGTAACGCTCGGACTGCCACGGCCCACCGCGCGCAAGACATCCACGCCACCGCCGGGGCCAATAATGGCGTAGTCGCCGTGCGGGCGCAACACATTGGCCAGAGCCGGCGGCGCTGACATGAGACTTGTCTCCCACCGCCCCTGCCAATGCTTGGAATCCACATTCATCAGGTAGGTGGAGGCGTCGGCATCGATCACGATAGCCTTGCCCTGGCCCTGAGTATCCACCTCCACGCGCGAGATGGCGTTCCAGCGTGCGAACTCGACCCAGGCAGAATCGCGGAAGCCCCCCTTGGCATAAACAATGTCGAATAGCTTGCCGGAGTAGTTGAGGGCGATCAGGACCAGGACAAACAGTGCGCGTCCAGCGGCAGATTTTCGCGCCCGGCTGTCCCCTGCCCAGATCGTTCCTGCCAGCGCCATGCACACGCCGGTGAAAAATACTGTGTTGGGGCCGCCCAGCCAATTGAGCAACGGGACGATGGCGAGACAGGCGAGCGCTCCCCCCGCCAGATCAGCAGCATAAAGCGGGGAAACGTGCCGGGCTTCGCGCGCGAACACGATGGAGAATTCCAGGCCGGTGATAAAAAACGGAACGGCGGAAGCCAGATAGATCGCAGTAAGTCGAAGAAAATTCGCCTTCGAAATATCCAGCGAGACCGGAATGCGCAGGACGATCACGAGCACCACCGGAACGATCAGCGCATTGATCGAACATAGCCGGGAGACCAGGGCCCGGGTGTCGAACCGAGCCAACTGGTTTTTCCTCAGGTGCGCGAATACGCCTCCCGCTCCGAGACCAAGCAAGGCAATCGAAATCGCCAGAAATGCGAAGTGGTAAAACAGCACCACGGAAAACAGCCGCGTCAGCGCCAGTTCAAGCAGCAGGGCGGAAAAACTGCAGAGTGCCATGCCGAACAGCATTGCCCGGTCCGGAGTTTGGCCTGCGTCAGTGGTTGGGGTCAGGAGGGAAGTCTCGCTCATCGCCAAAAATTTGCCCGGAACGCGGCCAGTCTAACAGAAGAGGAAGTGGAGCTTTTGCACTTCAGGTTTCCAGAATCACTTGTGCGATGGCCTGCTCGGCAGTGTGCGAAAGCGAAAGCGCAATATGTACCGCGCCCAGGCGCGCGGCAAACTCGGCCGCCTTGCCGTGGAATGTAATGGTGGGCCGGCCTCCGGGCTGACGCGAGACTTCGATGTCACGCCAGCGCACGCCGTGGTTCCATCCCGTGCCGAGAGCTTTCATCCCAGCTTCCTTGGCGGCAAAGCGAGCGGCATAACGTTCCACACGATTGGCCTTGGAGTCACAATAACGGATCTCGCCCTCGGTAAACACGCGATGGAGGAAGCGGTCGCCGTAGCGGGCCAGGGCTTGAGCGATGCGCGGAACCTCGGCGATGTCGATCCCGGAACCGACGATCATGACCCCATACGTTAGCACGGAGCAGTGGAGGCGAGCGCATCCCGCCCGTGCTGGCCGAGCTTTGCTCGGCCGGTCACCCGCGATGGTGTTTGCGGTGGTGCTCAGGAACGAGAAGCTCCCAGCACAGATCCCTCTTCGCAAGGGGCTTACTTGACGCCCTGCACGAGCGAGGACGCTCGCCTACATCAGCCGCATTCTCTCGTGGCGATGGTGCCGGATCTCCGCGACAATCGCCACCACCAGTGCCGCTGCTCCCGCCAAAAGGGCAGCGGGAAGGGCGAACTCGCGGTATGCGATGGTCATATTGGGATGGACACCTCGCAGTGCAGCCGTGATTACCAGTCCCATGATTCCCAGGAACAGGCATACCGCGAACGAAAGCAGCGCCAGGAGGAACGTCACCAGCAGCACCCGCAGCGGCACCATGAACCATCGAACCGGTGAAGACGGAACTTTGGCGGACGGCATGTCTGTCGATTGTAGCTCCGCCATCCCTTCGAATTCACTCGGGGCAAGTAGTTGTCTCACGCTGGGTTAGAATACATCCCATGCCGCAGGCAGCACCGCCGATTACGCGTCCCCCGGCGGAGGTCGTTCGATTGACCCCCGTCTCGCAAGCTCCGAATGGAATCTGCTACGCCGCTTCGGGAGAGATCACCGTTCCCGAAGCCGATCTGCAGCGCATGGTGGCGGCAGTGCCGGATGCCGCCGCCGCCGCGCTGAAGCGCAAGGCTTACTACTTTGTCCCGTTAACCGTGAATCAAGGGGATGAGACCGTAATCGCCGACCGCTATGACGTGGCCCTGAGCGACAACGCAGTCTGCCATCGGAATCTCGACCTTGGCGATTCCCAGTGCGTTTTTATTTCCACCCGGTTGATGGACGACAAGTTTTCGGTGGCCTTTGAGTTCTACATCAACGTGGGCCACGCCGTAGTGGAGCGGGCTGGCGTGTCGCAGGCCTTTGCCGATCTGGTGTGGAAGCAGGTTCAGTCCAAGGCGCGTGGCGAGACCTCGCTGGACGCCTGGGAATCGCGCAAGCTGGCGTTGGATGGCGGTCCCGACGCGGAAAAGTACAAGAACGAATATTTTGCCGCCAGCTTTTCTGACGCCATCTCCATCTATCTGCTGTCGCTATTCATCGATGTGGATTACTACGACTTGCGTGAACGCGACTATCCGCTGCTGGCGCCAGCGCAGATGGCGGAGCGGTTGAAGAAGGTGGCGGAGTTGTTTCCGGCGAATCCTGGGTTTGAGTTCACGATTTACTACAAGCGACGAACTTAGATTCTGCCCACCAATTTGCGCGGATCTTGGGTAGCGGTGCAGGCTGCGCAGCCGGTTGCTCGCGCGAAACGCCGCGCTTCGGAATGACAACTCTTTGCGGATTTTCAATGCGTCGTCAAATCATTTAGATTTAACGGATAAGACGTCCGAACGCCGAACCGCTGTCTCCTCCGCGTCCTCTGTGGGTACAATCATCCCTCCATGACCGTCAAGGTCCGTTCTTTCGCCAAGATCAATCTCGGCCTGTGCGTTGGCGCGCCGAGGCCGGACGGATTCCACGAGCTGCGCACTGTGTATCAGACGATTGCTTTGCACGACATCATCGGCGTGCAGGTTGGACGCGGAACCGGGATCGAGGTCCGTTGCGACGACGAGCGGGTCCCTAAAGACCAGACCAACACTTGTTACCGAATTGCCGAATGTGCCATGCATGCCCTCGGGGCCAGTGGGCGCGTGACCATCACCATTGATAAGCGATTGCCGGTGCAGGGCGGCTTGGGAGCAGGTTCCGGAAATGCGGTGGCTACGCTGCTGGCGATCGAACGGGCATTGAAGAAAGAATTGCCGGGAGCCAAGAAGCTGCGCATCGCAGCCGAGGTCGGCTCGGATTTGCCGCTTTTTCTGGTAGGTGGCACGGTGCTCGGGGTGGGGCGTGGGGAAGAGGTTTATCCGTTGCCGGACTTGCCTGCCTTCTGCTGCGTGGTAGCCACTCCTGAGATCGGGGTTTCGACACCCAAAGCCTTTGCGGATTGGGACGCAATGTTGGGTGGCGCCGGCGAGACTGCCGAGCTTCGCTCGGCCCGGACGGGTCCCTTCGACTCCGCTCAGGGCAGGCGCCGTCCCGTCCCCACACAGTCCATCTCGACACACCTTCGGAAGGACTCAAAATTGACGGCCTCTCCCCCCTCCGATAGAATGTTGGAGTTCGGTCGCGCGCTTTCTGCGTGGCTGAGTGGTCTACCTTTATCCGGTGTCCCTGTGAGTAGAGGCAGGGGCCGGGCCGAGACCTCGCTTCTCGACCTTGTCCGTACCGGGATCGAAAACGACTTTGAACTGGTCGTCTTTCCTAAGTATCCCGAATTGCGCGAGGTCAAGAGTGTGCTCGAACGGGCCGGGGCGTTTTATGCCTCGCTTTCGGGTTCCGGGTCCGCGGTTTATGGGTTGTTTCGGTCGCGGGCGGCGGGCCAGAAGGCGGCGGCCAGGTTGCAGCGTGACGGTGTACCGGCGGCGGTCACCACTACCCTGACGCGACGGCAGTATTGGAAGAAGTTTCCAGTTTCCGGTTTCTAGTTTCCAGAGGATAATGCGGGGCACAACGTTTTACCAGAAACTAGAAACCCGAAACTGAATTTACTGGGCCGTCGACTAATGGTAGGTCAAGTGCCTTTGGAGCACTTTGTCTAGGTTCGAATCCTAGCGGCCCAGCCAGAAAACCAGCTTCTAGCTCCGGGCTGCTGGCTAGGACGATGGCGCGGCGGTTGACGGCTAGAAGCTAGTAGCTAGGAGCCAGAAGCCCCTATGGCAACTCTTGCGACAGCGACCGAAAAGAAGGCCCAGATGAGCGCCGACGAGAAACCTGAGCGCAAGCCCCAGCGCGGACGGGTGGACGATAAGTTCAAGATCTTCTGTGGCACGGCCAACGAACTGCTGTGCGATGAGGTCTGCGCGTTTCTGGGATTGACGCGCGGGCAGGCTCAGGTCACGCGCTTCAGCGACGGCGAAGCCTACGTCCAGATACAGGAGAACGTTCGTGGCGCGGATGTGTTCGTGCTCCAGCCGACTTGCCATCCGGTGGACGAGCACCTGATGGAGCTGCTGTTGATGATCGATGCGCTCAAGCGGGCATCGGCGCGGCGCATCACTTCGGTGATTCCGTATTTCGGCTACGCCCGGCAGGACCGCAAGGACAAGCCGCGGGTACCGATTTCGTCGAAGTTGGTGGCCGACCTGCTGACCACGGCGGGCGCCGATCGGGCCTTGATTGTGGATTTGCACGCGCCGCAGTTGCAGGGATTTTTTAATATTCCGGTCGACCATCTGTTCGCGTCGCCGGTCCTGGTGGACTACTTCAAGCGGCTGAATTTGCCGAACCTGACGGTGGTATCACCCGATGCGGGTGGCGTGGAGCGCGCCCGGTTTTTTGCCAAGAAAATGGACTCGGCTTTGGCCATTGTCGACAAACGCCGCCTGGAAATGAATGTAGCTGAAGTCATGAACGTCATCGGCGACGTCAACGGCCGCACTTGCCTGGTGATCGACGACTTGATTGACACCGCGGGAACTCTGGTGAAGACCGCTGCTGCGCTTATCGAAAACGGGGCCAGCCAGGTCTATGCCTGCGCTTCGCACCCGGTGCTGTCGGGGCCGGCGGTGCAGAACCTTTCGCAGTCTTGCATTAAGGAAGTGGTTGTAACCAACACCATCCCGTTGAGCGAAGCAGCTCGGCAGGAACCGAAAATCAAGGTGCTTACCATCGCTGGTTTGATCGGACGCGCGATCCAGTCGATTCACGAAGAGACGTCCGTCAGCAGATTGTTCTTATAGGAACCTAAATTTATGGCAACCGCTACTGAAAGCAACGTTTTAGAAGCGCAACCCCGGACTCCGGGCAACAAGAATGTCGCCCGCCGGGTGCGTATGGGCGGCAAGATCCCCGGTGTTCTCTACGGTGCCGGCAAAGAGTCGATGCCGGTCACCCTCGATCCCCGTCAGGTCACTCGCATCCTGCATTCCGCGACCGGTCACAACACCATCTTCGATCTCGCGGTCGAAGGCGGCGAGCGCACCAAGGCCATGATCGTCGACTGGCAGTATGAGCCCATCAAGAGCCATCTCCTACATATCGACCTGAAGCGCATCGCCATGGACCAGAAGCTCACCGTCAGCGTGCCTATCGTGCTCAAGGGAGAAGCGGCCGGAGTGAAACAGCAAGGCGGCATCCTGGAACAGATTCTGCGGGAAGTGGAAGTCGAGTGCTTGCCCGGCGACATTCCGAGTGCGATTGAGGCGGACGTGAGCGAACTTGTGTTCGGCAAAGTTCTACGCGTCTCCGACCTGACGCACGACGACAAGAAGATCCATTTCATCACTGACACGAACCAGCCTGTGGCCCACATCACCACGGTCAAGGAAGAAGTGGCGCCGGCTGCGGACGCGGTTGCCGCGGACGCTGCCGCTGCCCCTGCCGAGCCCGAAGTCATCAAGAAGGGCAAGCAGGAAGTCGAGGGCGAAGAGGGTGCAGAAGCTGCTCCCGAGAAGCCGGAGAAAGCCGAGAAGAAAGAGAAAGAGAAGAAGTAACTGGCCTGTGACATTGGCGGTGTGGGGACGGGTCTTCGACCCGTCCGGTCGAGCGAAGCTCGACCGGATTTGTTCGAGGCAAATTGATCAGGCGTGAAACTGATTGTCGGGTTGGGCAATCCGGGTAAGGAATACGAACTCACGCCTCACAACATGGGGTTTCTTGCGGTGGATCGCATCGCCGGCGATTTGGGAGTGGAGGTGAGGAACCGGCAATGCCAGGCGCTGACGGCGCGGGTGGTGCTTGGCGATGTGCCCGTTCTGCTGGCCAAGCCCGAGACGTACATGAACCTGAGCGGCATGTCGGTCCGGGAGCTGTTGGCCAAGCACGACGTGCAGCCGGAATCGGATCTCATCGTGATTCAGGACGAACTGGACTTTCCGTTGGGAAAGCTACGGATTCATCGGGGGCGGAGTTCGGCGGGGCATAACGGCATCGCGTCGATCATCGAGGCGCTACGGACGAAGGATTTTCTGCGGATCCGGATTGGCGTCGCACCGGAACGCAGGGTAGAAGACGGCGAGAAATACCTCCTGTCGCCGCTGCGCAAGGCAGAGCTGAAAGTGGTCGATAAAATCCTCGCCTCTGCGCAAGATGCGGCGAAGATGATTTTGAAAGAAGGTCCGGCTGCGGCGATGCATCGCTTCAACCGGAAGGCAGAACCAATGTAGGCGCGAGCGTCCTCGCTCGTGCTGCAGCGTCACAGGCGACTCCGCACCAGCGGGACGCTCGCGCCTACATCGAAATCGAACGTGGTGGATGGAGAGAAAATGAATCGCACTTATGAGTTGATGTTTATCGTCCGCCCCGACATGGTGGAAGAGGAACAGGACAAGCTGATTTCCACGCTTGAGACCGCGGTAACTTCATCAGGCGGAAACGTAAAGAGTGTGGAGAAGATGGGCAAGCGCCGCCTGGCTTACATGGTCCGCAGGTTTCATGACGGCATCTACGTCCTGCTGACGGTGGAAGGTGGCGGAGGGCTGATTCACGAACTGGAGCGCCGCCTGCGCGTCACCGAACCAGTGATCAAATTCATCACCGTGCGCATCGATGAAGAGCAAAAGCGCCTGGACAAGATTAAGGCGATTCGCGACGCCAAGCGCAAGACCCCGCCACCCGCCCCGGTCACAGAAGCCGGCGGAGAAACGGCAGCGGTCACAGCGTAAACCGGTCGTTGGCCATTGGTCGTTGGCTGTACGGTACGAGCCGATGCCCTGAACCACGGCAAGAGACCTAGTGGCCAACGACCAAGGACCGACGACTGATTTTAAGGAGCATTATGGCTGAAGAAATTAGAGCGACAACTGCAGCAAGTTCTGGTGGCGAGCGTCCGGCGGGTGGAGACCGGCCTTCCGGGGATCGGCCCTCGTTTGGCGATCGTCCCGATCGAGAACGACGTCCTCCTCGTCCCGGAGGCCCGGGTGGTGGGCGCGAAGGTGGGCGCAAATATTTTCGCCGCAAGAAGGTTTGCAAGTTCTGCGTGGAGAAAATTGAGGCCATCAATTACAAAGATGTCCGGCTGCTTGCGCAATTCGTGGCGGAGAGCGGCAAGATCGTCCCACGGCGGTTGACCGGAGTTTGCACTCCGCACCAGCGACGTTTGTCCCTGGCCATCAAGCAGGCGCGGAATATCGCACTGCTGCCGTTTGCCGGACGCGCCTCGTAAAAAAGATTGGCCACGGACTTCACGGATCTTCACGGATTTTTATTCCTTGATCTGGTCTGTAAAGATCCGTGTGAATCCGTGGCGAAATGAATTTCTATAGGGAGTCATTCGATGGAAGTCATCCTGAAAGAAGACGTGCCGAAGCTGGGATCACGCGGCGACGTGGTGAAAGTCGCTGAGGGTTTTGGACGCAATTATCTGTTACCGCACAAGCTCGCCATTGAAGCCTCGAAGGGTAACAAGGCCGTCATCGAGCAGATGAAAGCTGCCGCGGTCCGGCGCTCTGTCAAGGAAAAGACCGGCGCTGAGGCTTTGGCCAAACAGTTCGAAGGCGTGTCAGTTTCCTTCCAGCGGCGGTCCGGCGAAAACGACCAACTCTTCGGCTCAGTCACTTCCGGCGATATCGCGGACGCGCTGGCGAAAAAGGGCTTTGAGCTGGACCGTCGCAAGATTCAGATTCACGAGCCGCTCAAGACCGTGGGCGAATTCACCGTACCGGTCAAGCTGCACAAGGATGTGACCACTCACCTCAAGGTGGTCATCGAGAAGGAAGCAGCGGAATAGGTCAGAGTCTCCGGCACATGAGGAGTGTTCTAAATCATCCGTCCTGGTTTTCTTTGCGACCTTTGCGGCGTCTTTGCATTCTCTGCGGTAAGAGTTTTGATCTCCGCAAATCAAGTCAAAATCTTAACCGCAAGGGTCTAAAGAACTGCGGCAAAGGACGGAAAGACTGGCTTCCTGAGGCGACTTGATGGGTTGGTTTTTCCTATTCTTCTTCGTCTCTGGATTCTGCAGCATCCTCTACGAAATCGTGTGGCTCCGGCTGTCCATGGCGCAATTCGGCGTCACCAGCGCCTGGGTCTCCATTTTGCTTTCCATGTTCATGGCCGGGCTCGGGTTGGGCTCATGGGGAACTGGTTATGCCATCCGGGAATACGGCAGCCGCATAAGGATCCCAGCGCTGCGCCTCTACGCCCTCGCCGAATTCCTGATCGGAATTTCCGCATTGGCGGTACCGGCTGAACTCCTTTGGGGAAGACAGCTGCTGGAGCAGGCTTCAATCCCCTCCTCATGGTCTTATTACCTTTTCTCCGGCGCCTGGATTGCCCTGACATTGATTCCGTGGTGCGCCTGCATGGGGGCAACGATTCCACTCGCCATGCTGGCAATTAGCCACGGATTCCAAAGGGAAGCCCGCCGGTCTTTCAGTTTTCTCTACCTGGCGAATGTTCTGGGTGCGGTGGCGGGCGCCACTGTGCCTCTGCTTCTGATCGAAATTTACGGATTTCACGGCACGCTCAGAATCGGCGCGATGCTGAATGGTCTGGTGTTCATATCGGCCATAGTTTTGACTCTGCCGTCGCCCGCCGGGAACGGTGCGCTGTCTGACCAGAGGCCCATGTCTCGGCCTCCGGCCCAACTCTCATCCAACAACAAACCGTTGATATTGCTTTTTCTCACTGGGCTCACCAGCATGGGCGTGGAGGTGGTGTGGATCCGTCAGTTCACTCCCTATCTGAGCACTGTGGTGTATGCCTTCGCGTCAATTCTTGGCGTGTATCTGGCCGCGACGTTCGCGGGATCGAGAGTGTATCGCTACTGGAGCCGCACCCATGATCACGAAGGAGGATTGGTCTGGGGAGCGCTCGGATTTGTCTCCCTGCTGCCGGTGCTTACCGCCAGTCCTTTCTTCCAGGTGAGGAATTTTTATTCGCCGCTGCTGCGGTTGATTTTTGGCATCGGACCTTTTTCAGCCATTCTGGGGTTTGTCACGCCGATGCTTGTGGATCGCTGGTCGGGCGGTGATCCCGACCAGGCAAGCAAGGCTTATGCCGTCAATGTGGTGGGATGCATCCTCGGGCCACTCCTTGCGGGATTCATCCTGCTGCCTTTGATGAGCGAACGCTGGGTGCTGTTCGCGTTCGCGCTTCCCTGGTTGATGATCGGCCTTGTGCCACGATGGTCAGTCGGTTCCGAAAGAGCAGCGGCCCAGACTTTGCAGCGCAAGCTCTCCTACGCACTCGCGGCGCTGGCGGCGGTTGGAGTGCCTACCATCAAAGGTTTTGAGGACCTGTTTGTTCCGTCCCGGGTGTTGCGCGACAACACGGCGACGGTGATTGCCACCGGAGAGGGAATGAACAAGCGATTGCTGGTGAATGGAATCGGGATTACTTCTTTGACTCCCATCACCAAGATGATGGCGCACCTGCCGCTAGCCTTTCTCAACCACACTCCGGGAAGCGCGCTGGTAGTGTGTTTCGGCATGGGCACGACCTATCGTTCGTTGCTCTCCTGGGACATCCAAACCACTGCAGTGGAACTGGTGCCCAGCGTTCCTCGCCTGTTCCCGTACTACCATTCCGACGGCGCGGAGTTGATGAGATCGCCGCTGTCCCGCGTAGTGATTGACGACGGACGCCGTTACCTTGAACGCACTTCGGAGCAATACGACGTCATCACGATTGACCCGCCACTGCCGGTGGAAGCAGCGGGCACGAGTCTGCTGTATTCGAAGGAGTTTTACTCGATCCTAAGGCGCAGGCTGGCGCCGCACGGCATCGTGCAGCAATGGCTCCCTTGGGGAGACGCCGTCGTGAAAGCGGCTGTCGTCCGAGCGTTGCAGGAATCTTTCCCTTATGTTCGCCTTTTTCGTGCACAGGATGGTAGAGGCTTTCATTTCCTGGCGAGCGAACAGCCGATCGTCCTACTGACACCGCATGAACTGGCAGAGCGGATGCCCGCCAGGGCGGCGCAGGACCTGGTCGAATGGGGTCCGGAACCCGCGCCGGACGGCCAGTTCGCGATCATTCTCAGCCAGGAGTTAGCGCTCGACCAGATGACTTCTGGCTATCCCGCTGTCCCCGCGCTCCAGGATAATCGTCCGGAAAACGAATACTACCTGCTGCGCCGAAATCTGCCCGAGCGATGGCTGTCCCGTTTGGCCGTACCCCACTAAGCCCATGCACGGACAGGGCCAAACTCCTATAATCGCTGCTCACGGTTCTTTTGCTGTCACGTCCATAGCTATGCAACCGGGAAGAACGGCAAGGCACCCGGCTTAGTCGAGGACAACTAGAGATGCCGGCCGATGCATGGGCAGTACAACTAGCGGTTGGCGGGTGTTCGCATCCGGACGCAAGCCGCGGGGCAGAACGAAGCGACGATTCCCAGGACCCCCTCCCTCGGGGCCAAATGGCTGGGCACAGTTCAGGCCGTATTGATGACACGCTGCTGGTCCGCGAAGCGCAGCGCGGCAATCGCGCCGCCTTCGAGGAACTGGTGCGGCACTACGACCAGGCTGTCCTCCGCCTGGCGATGCACCTGACCGGGTCGGAGCACGAGGCCCAGGACATTTATCAGGATGCCTTTCTGAAGGCGTACAAGAGCGTGGGGAACTTCCGCTTCGAGTGCTCCTTCTACACCTGGATCTATCGCATCGTGACCAATCTTTGCCTGGATCACTTGCGGAAGAAGCAGGTACGCAAAGAAGACGCACCGGTTGCGGTGGATGCTCAGGGCGAAGCCTATGACGTCCTGGCCCAGGTGCCCGATGGCAGAGCCGGCGCCAACCCGGAGCGCGATCTGATGCGTCGTGAACTGGGAAAGCGCATCAACCATGCTCTGGACAAACTCACGCCCCGCGAGCGCATGGTTTTTGAACTGAAGCATTACCAGGGACTGAAATTAAGGACTGTAGGCGAGATTTTGAACACAACAGAAGAAACGGCGAAAAATACTTTATTCCGGGCCACCCAGAAATTGCGTGGCTCTCTGGCGGACATGCGATGAAGGACATGCGATGAAGAAGGTTGATGCAGGGACGGGCGTCTCACCCGTCCAGGCCGCCCGCAGGACGGCAAACAAAACAAGTCAAGGGCGACAGACGAGAGTGTCCGTCCCACAACTCCCCTGCGAAGGGGTGAAACTATGAAATGCGAATGGGTTCAGGAAAATATTCTGCTTCATATCTATAACGAGCTGCCTGACGACGCTCGTTACGAACTGGAGCAGCACGTGTCGCGCTGTACCGATTGCGCGGCTGAGTTGAAGGCCGCCCGCCAGCTTCATGCCACGCTCTCCCAATTTCCCGTGCAAGAGCCATCTCCCAATCTGATTACAGCTTCGCGTATGCGCTTGCAGGAAGAGCTCGAAACCACAGAGCAGGGCGGCTTCTGGCAGCGCCTGGTGTTTGACCCGGGCGCCTGGCTTCGTCCCATCAAGCTGGCTCCGGCATTGGCTGCGGCAATCTTTATTATGGGCTTCGCGGGCGGAATTGGGGCCACCTATCAAGTGATGAATGGCCGCAACCCGGTTGATCTCTCCGCAGCTGCCACTCCCACAGAATCTTCGATCACGGGTATCCAATCGATCTCGCAACAGCCTGGTTCATCTCAAATCAGCATCCGCTACAACACAGTTTCAACCCAGGAGGCGCAAGGGTCGCTCAACGATCAGCGCATCCAGCAGTTGCTGCTGTTTGCTACCCGCAACAATTACAACTCGGGTGTCCGTATGGACTCGGTGGACCTGTTGACCCAGACACCAAACGATACCCGGGTGCGCGAGGCGCTTTTGTATGCCTTGCGTTATGACTCCAATCCCGGAGTGCGGCTCAAAGCGATCGAGGGACTCGGATCTTACGTGAAGAATGATGTCCGCGTGCGCGACGCTGTGCTCGAGGCCCTGGTGAACGATTCTAATCCCGGCTTGCGGACTCAGGCGCTGCATCTGCTCGAACCGGTGCGCGCCGACAGCAGCGTGCGCGTGGTTCTGCAAAAGCTGGCGGAGAACGATCAGAATCTTTACATCCGTACCCAGGCGCGCAACGTGCTTTCGCAAATGTCAGAAATTGATTGAGCGCATTGATCAAGAAAGAGCGATTGAAGGATGGCGTAAGCACTTCGTCCGTGTGGAACGGAGAATCGGAAGGTGAGAGTTGAAAAAGTTATCTAAAATCGTTGCGCTTCTGCTGCTGGTTCTGCCCTTGGCGGTTGCACAGGAGACGCGTCCCGACGAGCAGACTCGGGTTTATCAGGAAAATGGCAAATGGTCACGGCAGATCACCGGATCCCTGGCGGCGGCGAAGAATCTGCGGGTAAAAGTTGACTCGGGCGTGGTACGGGTTGCGGGCGGTCCGCAATCGACAATCAATTACGTCATCAGCAATCATTCTTATGCTTCGTCAGAAGAGAAGGCCCGCCGCGAATTCGAATCCTACAAAATCAGCGTTTACGTTCGCGGAGACACGGCATGGGTAACGGGCGAGTGGGAAGGCGGTAAACCCCGTCGCTCCTCGAGCGAATTCATCATCAACGTCCCACGCGGAACTGATTTAGTGAAGGTGGAAACTGAAGGCGGCGATCTTACGGCGACGGGCATCGCTGGCCGGGTTGAAGGTGAAACCGGTGGCGGCAGTATTCGCCTGGACGATATCGGAGGCGTGATCAACGCCGAGACCGGTGGCGGAAGCATCGACGTTGGAACCGTGGGCGGCGAAATCACGTTGCGCACAGGTGGCGGCAGCATTAAAGTGGCCTCGGCCAAAGGGAAGATTAACGCCGAGACCGGCGGCGGCAGTGTTCTAGTGGTTTCTGGCATGCAGGGCGCCGTGCTCGAAACCGGTGGCGGCAGCATCGAAGTGCAACGCTGCTCTGGGCCGTTGAAAGTCACCACTGGCGGAGGCAGCATTGAATTGGGCGAGATTGCGGGGCCGGCCGTAATTGAAACGGGCGGCGGCAGCATCCGTCTTAGTTCAGCGACCGGAGCGGTGAAGGCTGAGACTGGAGGGGGCAGCATTACGCTCAACGGCGTGCCTGCGGCGCGCGCCGAAACCGGCGCTGGTGGGATTGTGGCCAAGTTCGTCTCTGGAACAGATCGCACGGATTCGGTGCTAGAAACTTCCGCCGGCGACATTACGGTTTATCTGGCGCCTACATTGAACATCACGATTCGGGCGTCCATCGAACTGGCGAACGGCCATCGCATCCGCTCTGATTTTTCTGAGATTCGAGTTACAACTGAAGGGGGCGAGTGGGGTCCAGGGACGGCCACTGCCGAGGGCAACTTGAACGGAGGCGGCCCGACGCTGAAGGTGCGCACAACGACCGGAGACATCACCTTTCTCGCCAGCCGCTGAGCCTGCGTTTGATGGAGGAGAAAGATGCGTCGATCAATCCTCGCCATACTGATTTTGCCGATGTTCGCCGCGGTTGCGACCGGAGGGCAGCTGTGCTCCCAGGAACCCTTCAGTGAAGCCTTCGGTTACTCCAGCGAAGACTTCGGAGGCGGATCGTATCTGGGCGTTGACACTCGCGATGTCACTTCAGACCGCCTTGCCGATCTGAAGCTGAAAGAAGAACACGGGGTCGAGGTCACACTCGTCGATCAGGACGCTCCCGCGGGCAAGGCTGGTCTCAAAGAGCATGACGTAATTCTCAGCCTCAACGGCAACCAGGTGGAGAGCGTGGAGCAATTGCGCCGCATGATCCGCGAAATTCCTCCGGGACGTCTAGTGACCCTGGGAATCAGTCGCGGTGGCCAGCCCTTCACCCTCAAGGCCCAGCTGGCGGACCGCAAGAAGGCCTTTGCCATGGGCGGAAAAGGCAAGTCATTCAATTTCTCAATGCCGGCAATACCGCCGATACCTGCCATGCCTGCCATGCCGTCGGTAAATGCCACTCCGTTTGTGCCTGAGATGGATATGCCGGTTTCCATTGTCGTAGTGCACTCTTCGGCACGCAGCGGGTTGATGGTCGAAAACCTGACTCCACAGTTGGGAGATTTCTTCGGCGCAAAAAATGGCAAGGGAGTTCTGGTGCGCTCGGTGGAGAAAGGCAGCCGCGCCGAGCAAGCCGGGTTCCGGGCCGGCGATGTGATTGTGAAGGTCAACGGCGAATCCATCAGTGACAGTGGCGATTTTACTCATGCCATGCATGGCCGCAAGAGCAGCACAGTCACGGTCAGCATCATTCGGGAAAAGAAGGAGCAAAACCTCACTTTGACCGTGCCGGAGCGCAACCAGTCGGAACTGCTCGATACCGACGAGACTCTCGAGCAGCCGGACGCCGACGCTGAAACTGTGATTGACCTGAGTGAGGTGCAATCCGAGATGGCTCGCGTGAGACCCGAAATCGAGCGCGCCGTCCGTGAGGGCCGGAGAGCGAGACCAGACATTGAGGAAGCCACTCAGGAACTGCGGAACCATCAGGAAGAGCTGAAAGAGGAAATGCGCGAGCTGGAGCGCGAACTCAAAGATCGGGAACTAGAAATGCAAGACAATCAGAAGGTGGTTCCCTGGCAGCCGCAAGCGGATATCTAGGGCTTTACCGGTCTCCGTAGTATCCGTCCCGCGCCTGGACGATGAGATCCTTCTTGGTCGCGGCGACCTGGATCTTGTGATATCCGGGCTCAGCAGGATTGGGTGTGTAGCCCAGGCTGTACTGGTTGCGCAGCTCTTCCTGAATCTGAGAATAGATCTGGTTGACCGGCTCCTTCTTGGAGACCTGAAACAATCGTCCGCCCGTTTCTCTGGAGATACGTTCCAGAACTTTCTTCCCGTCGGCATGCTCTTCCGGGAACCTGCGTGGCCCGCCTCGACCTCCACCCATCCCGCCGCGACCCATTCCGGGCCCGCCCATACCCGGGATGCTGATGCCGGTCCGGCCGAAACCTCCGCCATTTCCGTAGGCCTCGTTATCCTCGAACAAAATGGAATAGACGATAGTGTTGGCGCGTTGGGCGGACTCGATCGCTGCCTCAAGACTCTCCTTGCTGCCCATGTCCACGCCGTCGGAGAGGACGATTACCGCCTTGCGGCCGGGCTGCTTCTGCATCATCTCGTCAGAAGCCAGGTAGACCGCGTCATAAAGAAGAGTGCCGCCGCCATGACGGCCGGAACCACGTCCCGAACCTGAGCCTGGGCCGCCGTTTCCTCCTCCGCCGCTGGTGCGGTCGAATTGCGGAGTTTGCAGGGACTCGAGTGCGCTCCGCAGCTGTTCATGCGATGAGGTCAGGTCCTGTGAGAGCTCCACCTCACGGTCGAAGTGGATGACAAAAGCTTTGTCCTTATCTTCGCGCAGCACCTGCGCCAGAAAACTTTCACTCGCGTCGCGCTCTTCGCTGAGCACCCGTCTTTGGCTCATGCTGGTATCGACCAGCAGTCCGAGGGTGAGCGGGAGGTCGGTTTCGCGAGAGAAATATTTGAGGCTCTGCGGACGACCGTCCTCGGTCAGCGTGAAATCATCTTTGGTCAGGCTGTTCACGATCTTTCCGTGCTTGTCCCGCACCGTCGCCAGGACGTTGACCACTTTGACCTTGACCGACATGGTGGTGACAGGCTGGTCGGTAGAATTGGCGGCGGCGATCGAGCGGTTGCTCGCCTGGCCTTCGCCCGTGGACTGCGCCATGGCGGCGCTGACAGCCAGCACCGCAATCGCGCTTCCGATCGCGAGACGGTCGAAGCTGAACTTCACTGGCTGGCCTTTCTGAAGCCTTGCAGAATGGGAGACCGGATGGCTCGGTCGCCGCGAAACGATTTGCTCCGTAGTGATGAGAACACGGGAATGAGGGAATTGGTTGTGAGCCGGATCGTAAAAGTTTGTAAAGGCGCCCGCGAAGGGCTTGTCGAGAGGAAGAAGCGTCTGAGGCGGCCAGGAGAATCGTAACCCAGTGCACTATAGTGTGAGACCGTAGGTTATTGCCGCCGGGCCAAAACGAGCTAAAAAGGACGAACCGTCTATGGATGACGCCTTGTCTGACGTAGAGAAATCCGAACCAAACAGGTCTGACGAAGCAGGGTCCGACGTCCCAACGTCTATCGGTCCCTGGGTCGACGGCTCCCCGGCTCGACGTCCCGGACGGACAGCATTGCCGGGGCGATCGGTGACGCTTGCGCCTCTCGACCCTCGCGCCCACGGCGACGCACTTGATGACGCGCTACGCGGGGAGGCGGGAGACCTGTTGTGGCAGTACCTTTTCGAGGGGCCGTTTGCCGATCGCGCGGCCCTCGATGCCCATCTGCAACGGATCGCGGCTTCCGAAGACCCCCTGTTCTTCGCGATCCTGGATAACGCGTCAGGGAAAGCACTGGGATACGCTTCCTACATGCGAATCGAGCCGGTCCACCGGGTGATTGAGGTGGGCAGCATCCTTTTCACTCCGCTCCTGCAACAGACCACGCTGGCCAGCGAGGCCATGTATCTCATGGCGCGGCACGTTTTCGAAGACCTGGGGTACCGTCGCTACGAATGGAAGTGCAATGCTCTCAATGCAGCTTCGCGGCGGGCAGCGTTGCGCTTCGGCTTCAGGTTCGAAGGGATTTTCCGGCAACACATGATCGTCAAGGGGAGAAATCGGGACACGGCATGGTTCTCCATGCTCGATTCGGAGTGGCCGGTGCGAAAGGCGAATTTTGAGCGCTGGCTCGACCCATCAAATTTTGATGAGCATGGCCGGCAGAAGGTGGCGCTCTCTCAGCTGAACGAACTGTCAAGAGGCCCGGGTTTGCCAAATCAGTACTGACCAGGTCTTCATGCCGAGCGTCGCGAAGCATCCTGCCGGGGAGCGCCGAACCGGCTGTGTTCGGAAGAGAGTAGTCATCAACTGAGCGCCGTGTTCCGGCTTTACGACGGCTCCTGCCTTCCCATTCCGGTTTTCCGACGAAGCGAATTTTAATCCGAAAGCGTCTCATTTCAGGGGACAATCTGGCAGCGACAGAGCAAACACAGGCGGGTGCGCACGGAAAGGGATCTGCCGGCATGAGTTCTTCCGGGACGAGCACAGCTGGGACTGATGCCGCGATGGGTCGAGTGCTTCTGGTGTGCGAGGATGCGGACACGGTCCAGCAACTGGCCGAGGGCATGCAGCAATTTGCCATCGCGACTGAGGTTTGTGCCGATGTAAGCGTGGCCCTTGGGCTGCTGAACCGCAAGAAATTCGAGGCGGTTATCGTTGACTTTGGGCTGGCGCAGGCAGATGAACTGCTGGAGCAGATCCGTCTTTCCCCATCCAATCGCACGGCCGTGACTTTTGCCATTACGACTGCCGGGAAGACGTCCAGGTCCGAGCTCCAACCAAATTTCCTGATGGAAAAACCTCTTTCCGCCGCCTCGGTGGGGCGGACATTTAAAGCTGCGTTTGGTTTGATTGTGCGCGAGCGTCGACGCTCGTTTCGTTGTCCGATCGACATTCCAGCCACCATCCAGACCAAAGGCGAAGAAGCCAATTGCCACCTGGTGAACATAAGTGAGGGTGGACTGGCGATCACTGGATCTCCCGCTCTGAAGCCAGGGGCGCAGGTGAGAGTTCTGTTTACTCTGCCCGGGCAAGTGCTGCGCTTCAAAATCGAGTCCGAAGTCTGCTGGTACGACGAAAAAGGCCGCGCCGGGCTGCGATCGCTGATGATTCCCTCGGAGCAGAAATCCACACTGCAACAGTGGCTGGCCGTAAAACTGGAACAGGACTTGCCGGAGTCGGTGGCGCGACAATTCCGCAGGGAATAGCTGCCGTGGATCCGGTGAGCGCCCTGATGAAGCCTGGCTGGTTCAGTGTTTAGACCCTGTTTTGTCCTAGCTTGGTTCTGGTCAAGAGTCTCCCGGCACACCGCGCGCCGCTGGTTGAATTCTCTGGTTACTGTAGACACTTGTCCTTAAGGACAGGTAACCGGCCTCGCAGTTACGTGGCCCGCAGCGGCCGCAGTCGGGGTACTTCGTAACTTGTCGCTCCCCCCCAGCCAAACTACTCTCATTACTATGCGGCCACACTCTCTGCTGTTCTCCTCCGATGAGGAGGCCTCACGCGCTCTGAGTCGCGCTTTCAGAGATCTTGAATTCGATGTCGAGACTTGCCCGGAAATCTTCAGCGCGGTGGAAAAGATCACCACCAGAAGTTTCGATGTCGTCGTTTCCGACTGGAACGAAGGGTTGGAAGCCGTCTTCCTGCTGAAGACAGTCCGCGAACTGAAGGGCAACCACTCAGCCTTTACCCTGGCCATCGCCAATTCGGAAGCCGTCGCTGCCGCCCACGAAGCGGGCGCCGATCTGGTGTTGAGCCGGCCGCTGGTTCCGGATGAAGTCAAATACGCGTTGCTGACCTGCGATGCATTTCTGGTCCAGATGAAGTCCTGGCTGACCAGGCTCGGTCCGTCACCGGCGGAACCTCAAATCGAAAACCAGGCGGGCACCAAGCCGCTTGGCGATTCGCCAGACTGGACCTCAGAAAACGCCGATTTCGAAAACCCGGGTTTCGACCCCGTGACTGTCGAAAACAAGACGTCAGAGAACCGGACTTTCAATTCATTGCCGCGCCTTCGTCCCTGGCCCTCCCCTCCTCCCCCGCGCCGGACGGAATCCTTTTCGCCGGTGGTCGCAGCCGAATCGATTTTTGACGACGACCTGCTTTATCGGTCCCGGGTGCAGACTTTGTTTCAGGCGCCCCAGCCAACTTTTTCCTCATCGTCGTCGGTGCTCCTGAAGAAGGGGCGAAACCGAGTGCTGCCCGGGCTGGCCATTGCCGTGGCCTTTCTTTCCGTGGGTTATGTATTCAGCGAACCGCTCCGCGGACAAGGTACAACGAATTCCGTCGCCCAAATGTGCGGGCGGGTGCTGCAGCGGACGGAAGGTTGGCTGCACCGGCCCAGCGGGGACGAGGCACCGGCCCCTGCGGTCCAGCTGGCCGAGGAGAATGGCGGCCCTCAGTTTGTGCGTTCAGGCCGGGCAGTGTCGCGTATCACGATTACGCCGGTCAGAGATCCATTTCAAAACGAACCTGTCGTCACACCGGCAGAGCCGGCGCAGCCGATTCACGCTGAAACCCAATCGCCCAGCCCGCAACCTGTGGCCGCCAGCGCCGTCCCGATTCCAGACAGCCTGAAGATGCAGGTCCACAGCGCGAGCATGCGGAGCGTCGCGGAACGAATTACGCCATCGCTTCTCGCCGCCCTGGAGCCCGTGGCGCTGTCCGAGGACCTTTCTCGCCGTTTGCTGCTGCAAAAAGTTCTGCCCAACTATCCCGAACGAGCGGTCAAAGCGCGCTTGCAGGGCCCGGTAGTGCTGCAGGCATGGATCGGCCGGGACGGCACCATTCAGGATCTCAAGCTGGTGCGCGGCTCTTTCCTGCTGGGCCAGGCGGCGTACCGGGCCGTGAAGCAGTGGCGTTACCAGCCTTACCTGATTAACGGCCGCGCCGTCGAGGCAGAGACCTTCGTTACGGTAGACTTCAGGTTGCCCTAGCTCTGCCAGCGGCAAGAACCGAGAACAGCCACGGATCTTCACCGATCAAAATCTTGTCTTCTTTTCTTTCTCTTTTGGATCTTTATCCGTGCAAATCCGTGGCTGCCTTGCTATTGAACCTTCCTGATTAACCAGTTCACAACTTTTTACGTATTTTTACTCCCGATTGACACCGGCTGGGGCCCATTTGACTATGTTGGTTGTGGCCCGAGAGGACGCCTGGCCTGGATTTGAGATCAAAGATGAAAACGAAACGGCGGAACGAGAAGACGCGATTGCTCCTGACCCTGGAGCTCGCGGTCATATTGCCCGCCGCGGCGCTGGTGATCCTGAGCGCGTGGCACGTGCTGCACATTCAGCGCGACCGCGCTGTCGAAGCCGCCATCCAGCGGGACTTCAGCCAGGTGCTGGCGATATCAGAAAAGCAGATCAATCACAAGGCATACGAACTAGTGGACGACGTGCGCACCGATCTTCCTGCACTCAGTGAGGCATGCGGGCCGAGTCTGGACAAGATTTTGGCTGCCCACCCCTACGCCGCGCACGTCTTCATTTATTCCCCTCAGACAGGAATGGTATTTCGCTCTCAATCCGACCGGCTGGTGAAGGATGGTGGGTTTCGCGACGAGGCCGACTACCTGAGCAAGATGTTCGACGGTTGGCTGAAGATGGACTTCAGCTCAATGTCGGAAAAGCTGGAGCACTACCAGAAAAAGGGCTCGCCCTACATCTTTGAGGCGGAATGGGTCTCACGTGGCGACAAGCGCGTTTATCAGTCCACTGCGCTGTTTCTCACAAAAGACGAAAAGAAGGGCTCACCCGCCATCGTGGGGGTGGCATTTGACGCCGAGTACCTGCACGACAAGTTTTTTCCCGAGATGCTGGACGACGTCATCACCCGTAACGTGAGCGATGCCCAGACCGACAAGAACCATGCGGCCATGATGCTGCGCGGCAAGTATGAATCCACGGCGCTGGCCCAATCCAGTGGCTGGGATGGCGGCGCCCCCGAAGAGGAGAGAAACCTGGAAGGGGCCTTCCCGGGATTGACGCTGGCGATCAAGCTACGGGGAACCACGTTGGCGGCCATCGGCGAGCGCTTCGCACGTATCAGTTTTCTGACCCTGGCGGCCCTTTCCCTGGTGCTGGCGGGCGGAATTGCGCTGACTTATCGCAATGTCACCAAAGAAATGGCGCTGGCGCGACTGAAGTCCGATTTCGTCTCCAACGTATCGCACGAGTTGCGCACGCCGCTTTCGCTGATCCGCCTGTACGCCGAGACGCTGGAGATGGGGCGGCTGACGAGTCCGGAAAAATATCAGGAGTATTACCGCATCATCCGCAAAGAGAGCGAACGGCTGACCGCCCTGATCAACAACATTCTCGATTTCTCCCGCATCGAGGCGGGGCGCAAGGAATACGACTTCCGCGAAACCGATATGAGCGAACTGGTGCACAACACCCTCGACTCCTATCGTTACCAACTGGAGCAGAGCGGTTTCCAGTTCGAAGAAAAGATTGACGAAGTGCCACCGATGCGTGTTGACCGTGAGGCCATGGCCCGGTCGTTATTGAATCTGGTGAACAATGCGCTCAAGTATTCGCAGGACAGAAAGTACATCGGCGTGAACCTGTATCGCGACAACGGCTCGGTGAAACTGGAAGTGGTGGATCAGGGCATCGGAATTCCTCATCAGGAGCAGCAGAAAATCTTTGAGAAGTTCTATCGCGTGGGGGATCCGCTGGTGCACAACACGAAAGGCAGCGGCCTGGGCCTGTCGCTGGTGCGCCACATCGTGCAAGCCCACGGGGGCGAAGTCGCAGTGGACAGTGCACCCGGCCAAGGCAGCAAATTCACCATCGTGCTACCGGTTAGGGCCCCTCAGAACACGGCATCGAACGGCTAGACAGAGTTCATCGCAGTTTTTGGCTCCAGTAAAGTTTGGCAGCGGCAAGGACGACCGATGACTAGAATCCTGATTGTCGAAGACGAGCCCAACATGGTGGCGGGCTTGCGCGACAACTTCGAATTCGAAGGCTACGACGTCATCACCGCTCCAGACGGCGTGGCCGGGCTGGAGCGCGCGCTGAAGGAAGCTCCTGACCTCGTCATCCTCGACGTGATGATGCCCCGCATGAGCGGTCTCGACGTTTGCAAGCAGCTCAAGGCCAAGCGGCCTTCGGTGCCGATCATCATGCTGACCGCGCGTGGCCAGGAAGTGGACAAAGTGGTTGGACTCGAATTGGGTGCGGATGACTACGTGACCAAGCCGTTTTCCATCCGCGAGCTGCTGGCCCGGGTCAAGGCGGTTTTACGCCGTGCCAAGACGGTTCCGAAAGAGCAGGAGCGCTATTCATTTGGCCAGGTCGAAGTGGATCTGAAAAGTTGTCAGGTTTCACGCAGCGGCCAAGCGATGGATTTTTCGTCCAAGGAATTCGAGCTCCTCAAGTATTTTCTGTGCCATCCCGGCGAGACCCTGAGCCGCGACCGCCTGCTTGAGGACGTGTGGGGCTATGACCGATTTCCTACCACACGTACCGTGGACGCGCACATTGTCCGCCTGCGTCAGAAAGTTGAACCGAAGCCGGATGAGCCTCGCTTCATCCTCACGGTGCACGGGACGGGTTACAAGTTCGTTGGGTAAACCGATATGAGCATATCTGAGAGCGGCAAAATTCGTTTGACGCCATACCTGAACCGCCCGGCGCTCGGCCCAGCCAGCACAGGCGCGCCGATCCGCGTGGATGATTCCGCCCTCATTCGTCAGGCCCAGCAGGGCGACACTGCCGCTTTCGAAGAGCTGGTGCGGCAGTACGATCGCGCCGTGCTGCGGCTCGCCATCCATCTCACCGGTTCTCCGGAAGATGGACAGGACATTTATCAGGAGGCGTTCCTTCGCGCGTACATCAATCTGGCGCGCTTCCGTTTCGAGTGTTCGTTCTACACCTGGATCTATCGCATCGTGACCAACCTCTGTCTGGACCATTTGCGCAAGAAGAGTTCGCGCGGCCGCGACCTGAATACGACGATGTCTCCGGACGGCGAGCCGGAAGATATGCTCGACCGCATGCCCGATCACAGTCCGTCGGCCAGTCCGGAGCGAAACTTCGCCGGACGGGAGCTGCAGCAATGCATCGTGCGCGCCCTGGGCCGGCTCTCGCCCCGCGAACGGATGGTCTTCGAGCTCAAGCACTACCACGGCATGAGGCTGCGCACCGTGGCCGGAATGCTGAACACGACGGAAGGCACGATCAAGAACACGCTCTTCCGCGCCACCCACAAGCTGCGCACGCAACTTGCTGAAGTACGCTGACTCCCGGACTTCCTAGAGAGGGCACAGGCCCCGTAGGGGCAGATGTCCTCATCTGCTGCCCCTACGGGGCTGGTGGTAGAGCTTCGGGATCGAAGGTTTGATCTAAATAGATCCACAGGACGCGCGCGAAGAGTGAAATGCCTGGAGCCAGGGGCAGGAACAAAACCACCGCCCAGATTACGTCTTTGGTAATCCACCAGCCCGTGATAGCACACAACAATGCCGCGATCACGGCGATGATCGCAAGGGCCAGGCCAAAGCTGATGTACATGGCGCCCAGAAAGTACCCTTCTTCCCGTTGAAATTTAAGGTCGCAGACGGAGCAGCGCTGGTACATCTTGGGGAGACCGCGAAAAACGGAGTAGGGGAAGATTCTTCCCTGGCGGCAGCGGGGACAACGCTGACAAAGAATGGCTCTCAGGGTTGACGATTTTGTTGAAGCTGTCATCGGTGGATCTGAGCGGATTGTGAAAACAGTGTATCTGCAATGGTCGTGCGGGCGTCGCCACAAGCGGCGTAGGTGTCGAGGTCGAGTGACCGGTTTTGATAGAATCCCCGTTCCCTGGGCATCGGCGTTTGGGCTTCTCCGATCGGCAAATCGAATCTATGAAGTACGATCCGGAAAAACTGTTGTTCGCAGTGGATCTGGCCGGGACGCTGTTGTTCGCGATTGAAGGAGCCACGGCCGCGATCATCGGTAACCTCGATCTTTTGGGTCTGATGGTTTTGGCCTTTGCGACGGCACTCGGTGGGGGCATGGTTCGCGATTTGCTGATCGGTGCGGTCCCGCCTAGTTCATTGCGCGACTGGCGCTACTCGGCGGTGGTGTTTACCGGCGCAGCGATTGTTTTCTTTATGCATCGTTTCGTTCAGGGCATTCCGGGTGGAGTCATGATCGTTCTCGATGCGGCGGGGCTGGCATTGTTTGCCGTGGCTGGGACGCAGAAAGCCTTGATCTACAAAATGCATCCGTTCATCGCCATTCTGCTCGGGACCATTACGGGAGTGGGTGGAGGCACGATTCGCGATATGTTCCTGGCCCGCGTACCCAATGTCCTGCGCGCCGATGTCTATGCCACCGCAGCCATGGCAGGATCGGCGGCGATGATCTTCGGCCGAAGGGTGGGACTGCCCCCTACGCTGGCCGCCATCCTCGGCGGCGTCGTTTGTTTTGGGCTGCGCCTGGTGAGCGTCTGGCAGCATTGGAATCTGCCGAGAGTTGCGGCATAGACGAGGCGACTCCGCTCTAGCGATTGGCGGCGATGATGAAACTGGGATGAGGCCGCTTACTCTTTCGGAGGTGCGTCGTCCGCCAATACTACTTGCGCCTTCGGGGCTGCGGCGTGAGCGGCGCGGGCTTTGCGGGCAATCTCTCCCAAAGACGGATTTAATGCCGGCAAGGCCTTCGGTGCTACCACGGGGGCGGGACGCTGTGGCGAGCCCGTGGCAATCATCTGGGTTGTGGATGCTGCGGACGGCGCGGCAGGTTCCTGCGCAACCACCGCATGTTTTGGTTCCTGGGCAGACGCCATGGTCAGCAGGACCAAACCGCCAATGAGTATCTTGAAAAGTAGCTTCATAAGTCTATCCAGGTCGATCGGGAATTCTTAGTTTTCAGCGCTTGCTACCAGCATAAGTAGCATTTTTAGCTCCGTTGGCGGACCTTTGTATCTATATGATAATACATCAGATAATTCGGGGTGGGGAGGCGGAGAAAGAGCTATGGAAGATGTTTTCCCCTTTCCGGTGGAAGAGGCCTTCCATCGTGTTCGATCCGCTCAACCGTTTAAACTATAGATTCATGTCGTCTCCATCCATCCCGGCGGCACAAGCGATCCCGATTGAGCCGAAACTAGTTCGCATTCCCGCAGGCTGGTTTGCCATGGGATCGGAGACCGGCCAGGACAATGAACGTCCGGTTCATCGGGTGTGGGTGGATGAATTCCGGCTGGCCTCTTGTGTGGTGACGAACGCCGGCTACGCTGCGTTCGTGCGCGCCACGGGAGATCCATCGCCACCGTTTTCCGAGAACCCCGATTTCAACCATCCCGAACAGCCGGTCGTTGCGGTTTCCTGGTTTCGCGCGATCAAGTATTGCGAGTGGCTCAACCGCAGCGCTGGCTTGAGATATCGCCTGCCGACCGAGGCTGAGTGGGAACGGGCAGCGCGCGGCGGCGTCGAGGACCGGCTCTTTCCCTGGGGAGACACTCCGCCGCAGTCATTGCCCAACTATGAGCAGCGTTGGAAGAAAGGCCCCGAGCCGGTGGCACAATACGCTCCTAACGCGTTTGGCCTTTACGATATCTGCGAGAACGTGCACGAATGGTGCAGCGATTGGTTTCAGGTGAACTACTACACCGAATCACCTGAACGCAACCCGAAGGGACCGGAGTGCGGCGATCGACGCGCGTCCCGCGGCGGGTCCTGGCGCCATCACATCAAGGCAAGCCGGTGCGCGGCCCGCTCCAGCATCCCACCCGATTTTCGCTACGCCGACTACGGATTCCGCGTGGCGTGTGATGCGTAGCGCCGGCATCTCGCCGTCGCAAGATTCTGCACTGGAATGGTCTATGAGGATTCCACTTAACCCCGGTCTCTACCGCCTCCCGCCAGCCAGCGGAAAAACATGTTGACTAGCGCGAGAACGATCGCTCCCACGAAGGCAGCACCGAAGGTATCCACATGGAAGCCGGGAACAACGGCCGAAGCCAGTTCGATCATGGCTGCATTGATGACTAGCCAGAACAGTCCCAAGGTGAGCAGGACCAACGGGAAGGTAACAATTTTCAGAAACACACCGAGGGTGGCATTGACGAAGCCGATCACCAGCGCCGCAATCAACGCCGCCAGCGGTCCGCTGACGTGAAAACCCGGCACCAGCCGCGCCACGATCCAGACGGCCAGCGCGCTCAACACCCAGTTGAGGAGATGTCTCATGGCATTCTCCGAAACGGTGACTATAGACCGCCTCTCGATGGCGTGCAACCTGCGACACTGGAACTCCACGCATCACGTGGGGACGGCCGCCCTGGGCTCTCCGCCGGAGCGCAGCGCCGCATTGTCGCTTCCAGCAAAAGGCGGTCGAGCATTGTTCGACTGAACAGCCGGGGGCAGCTGTTCCCACGTGGTTCGTGGTCGCTACGAATGCTCTTTCCGCCGAAGCAGGACCGCTCCCAGAGCTCCGCCCAGCCCGGAGAAAATGACAAAAGCCATCAGGGTACCAATCAAGGCGGTGGTCAGGAGCAGGATGATACCCTCAGGAGACTTGAAGAATTCGAGGGCTTGTTGCGTTTGCGGGTCGGGATTGCGTGCCGCGGTCTGCTCAACTATTCCGATCAGTTTGGCGCGGATGCTGTCCCAGGCGCGGAGCACCACGGTCCCGATTGAGAGCAACGCCGCGAAAATGCCACCGCCCAGGATGCCGCTCACCATGCCCAGACGGGCCCCCATTCCGGGCGTGACGTTGGCCACCGGGATGCGGCGCCGGTAAAAGATTACCGACAGGCTTCCGCCGATTACCATGCCCAAACCGAAGCCGGCAAGAGGTGTCATCATGAGCACGGCCGCGATCAATCCGGCCAGGGCGGTTGCGGGCAATGCCTGCGACCATTCAATCCTGGTGGCGAGGGGCGAACCGTAGTAAGCCGGCAGTGACGAAACGGTAGGATCGGAGGTAGTTCCCGAAAGGATCGCACTCTCGGGGACAGCAACCCGAATTTGCGGCGCCCGGCACTGAGGACAGAAAGCTGTCCCTTGTTCGACCGTGGCACCACATTGGTGACAGGGATACTCCACTGACTTTCAAGTTACAGCAGGGTAGCGAGGAGAGGCAAGGAAGGCGGGGAGATGCTGGCTTTCAGATTGAAGACTTCAGATTGAAGACCGTGCGGACTCAAGATTGCAGAGCTTCAGATTGAGCATGATGGGTAGGTCTGCCAATCTAGAATCTGCAATCTAAAGTCTGAAATCTCTTCAGATTGTGTCCTTGCCGCCCCGCATTTGAATATAGACCAAGCCAAAGTCCGAGCCCTTGCCATGGTCGGCGGGTTTGACGGAGACGATGTGCTGGTTCTGCTCAGTGCCCACTTTTAGTTCGACCGTCTTGCCGTTCTGGTCGTCCTCGCATTTCAGTTTTTTGGAGTCGCCGGAAGTGTCGACCCCATTCATGTTTGTTCCGGGATGACGCTCGTTGGTGTGGCACTCCAGCACATTGCCATATTTCTTGAGTTGGTCTTTGTAGAAAGCGACGAGTTTCTCCGGCGGATCATCGGACAAATACTCAATGGCCACGACTTTGATGCCGAACAGGCTGGTGGAGATATTAACGTGAGCGCCGGTTTCACTCCCGTCGTTGCTTTGCTCCTTGCGGCGCGCACCAGGGTAAACGTACAGGCCGGTGTCGCGGACGTCCGCATCTTTCGTGACGTGAAGTCCGCCCACGGGAGTCTCTATGTCAACGTTCTTCTCTTTACCCTCGCTGTCTTTCTTCACGTTGACACTGCAACCGGGCAGGGCCAGCACGGCGGCGAAAGCCAATGTCAAACCCAGGCGTGGACTAATGTCGAACGGCTTGAGTATAGGCATGTTGCGGTCCCTCCTCTGCGACTTGTGGCGGACGCTCGATCCCGGCGCCTCGCTGGGCGATGTTGGGAATGCTGACTGGCAGATGGCCGCGGATGGCGATCTCGCCAAAGAGCGCTTTGACCGCGCTGATTTCAGAAATGCTGGCGTTGGAAAAAGTACAAAGATAGCCCTGGGTTGCGGGGAAATCCTGGGCCACGTACGGATTTCCCATGGCGAGCACAGCGGTTTTCTGTGCTGCATGGTCGAGGATCGTCTGTAGCAGTGCGCCGCTCGCGTCGCTCAGGGAAACCGAGTTGGTCAGACCGTTTGCGCTTTTCATGGCCTTACCGGCGGTTGGCACCACGTAGACGGCCGCAATCACCACTTGCGCTTGGTCCACTGCGTTCAATATGCCTTCGGACAAGGCGGCCGCGATGCGGGAATCGACATAAATCACGTTGGCATCGGGCACGCGAGCCTTGATGGCGCGTTCCAGCGCGCGACCTGATTCGGTGCGAACGTCTTCAGAAAGCACCACCACCACGACCCCGTTGCGTACTTCTTCCACATGTTGATACGGAAGCCCATCGTTAACAGTTCCCGATTGTTTCAGCGGGAGCAGCTTGCCGTTGTCGCGCACCAGGGTGACAGCATCGTCGGCAATTTGCTGGCCCATAGCCAGATTTTCGGGCTTGCCCACGATTTCGGTAAGGGCCCCGACATCCACCAGACGGGCTTTGTTCAAGCCTAATGAGGCCTTTGCTTTCAACAACTTGAGGACCGACGCGTCGAGCCGGGCCAGCGGGATTTCTCCACTGTGAGCGGCTTCGAGAACAGCGTTATAGGACGCCTCGAGGTCGGCGGGGATGAGCAGCAGATCGCTCCCGGCCTTGAAGGCCTCCACCGCCGCGCGACCGATGTTGGCGGAGTAAAGACGGGTGAGGCCGGCCATGTCGAGGGCGTCGGTGACGACGATTCCCTGGAAGCCGAGCTCGTGCTTGAGCAGACCGGTGACAATCGCCGGGGAAGTCGTGGCCACGCGATTAGGGTCAGGCTCGAGCGCAGGAACGGTGACGTGCGCAACCATTACAGAGTCGACTCCGGCAGCGATTGCCTTACGGAATGGCCCTAGCTCCACGGCATCCAGGCGCGTCCGATCCCCGGTGACCTGGGCCAGGCTGAGATGCGAATCAGTTGCGGTATCGCCGTGGCCAGGGAAATGCTTTGCAGTCGCCATCATTCCGTTGGCACGCGATCCTTTGATGTATGCGGCCACGAGATCTCCCACCTGCTGGGGGTCTTCTCCAAAGGAACGTGTGTTGATGATGGGGTTCGCGGGATTGGAGTTGACGTCGGCATCAGGAAAGAAATTCCAGTGCACGCCGAGGGCACGAGACTCCTGGGCGGTGATGCGGCCAAATGCTTCCGCGTAATCTGTCTTTGCGGCGGCACCGAAGGCCATGGCATGTGGGAACATGGTTGCGCCGTGTAGACGCATGGTGACGCCGCGCTCAAAATCGGCGGCGAAGAGCAGCGGCAGTTTGGATTCCTGCTGCAAACGATTGAGCAACTCGGCAGCCTCGTAAGGCTGATTGCGATATAGGAACGGAGGCTCCCAGCGCACCGTCATGGCGAATGAGCCGACGTGGTACTGGCGCATGGTGTCGCGGAGCTGGAGATACTCGGGACTATTGACATTGAGGAACTCCGCTCGCACCCAGACCATGAAAAGTTGTCCGACTTTTTCTTCCAGAGAGAGCTTGCGGAGGGTCTTCTCCGCCCATTTTTCGCCGTCGCGGTCAAGATGGATCGGACCGGCGTGTTGATACTTTTCTTTAGCCAGGCCGGACACGCTGAGGGCGAAAAGCAGGAAGAAGATAGCCAGGGATCGGATCATGGAAGGACAATAGCATGGAGTTCCACTGGTGTCAGGCGTAGCGCCGCCGTAACGCCGCCGTGCCGAGGGCGAGACGCCCCCGGGACAGCCGGCAGGATGTCGGCGCTACCTGGCAATACTAGTTTCCGTGGGCCTGGGCCTTGGCGAACGCTTCTACCCTCTCGTGCACGCTGAGCACGTGCTTGGGCAGCGAGAGCCGGCTGCCTTCCTCGAGGATGGGAATCAGTTTGTCGAACTCCGGTCCGGAGTGCGAACCGGTGATTATGATGCGAATGGGGTGAAACAGTTCTTTCCCTTTTGCGCCGGTCTCAGCCTTTACTTCGTTAACAAATAGTTTGAAGCATTCGGAAGTGAGATTGCCGGCTTTCGCCGATTCATCTTCAAGTATTTTGACCGTGAATCTCGTCAGCACAGCGTCGGTGTTGGGCCAGGCCATTACTTCGGCATTGCCGGGTGCGGCAAGCGCCGCGTTTGCGTCGTAGTTGAAGATCAGCGACGCACGTTCGGGAAGCTGGTCCAGACGGTCGACTGAGGGGGCTAATAGTTCGGTAATCCGGGTGAGCCAGAGTTGCAATTCTTCCTCAAGATGAATGACCGGGAAGCTTTCCGCGCTCCGCCACTTCGCATCTTTGAGCTCGATGTAGCCAGCCTGCGAGAGAAACCACGCGCCCAGCGCTGTAAGGTTTCCTGCCGGCCAACTCTTGATGTAGTGCCGGTTCAGCCAATAGAGCTTCTCCATGTCGAACATGGCCGCTGCGGGCGTCACCCGCTCCAGAGAAAATTCCTTCTTCAATTCTGCGGGGCTGAACAGCTCACGGGTACCGCCGGTCGGGGCCCATCCCAACAGCGCGAGATAATTTACCAGCGCCTCGGGCAGCACGCCCATGTCGCGGAAGTTGGCGATTGAAGTCGCCCCGTGCCGCTTGGAGAGCCGTTCCCGGTCGCCGCCCAGGATCGTCGAGAGGTGGGCAAACTCAGGGACGGGCCAACCCAGGGCCTCATACAGGGCAACCTGTTTCGGAGTATTCGAAAGATGATCGTCGCC
>Ga0137403_10000590_pt1 | contig 46972 bp, 48 predicted proteins | sample CZOMad2_1_16fung_FD_122057 | JGI IMG/M metagenome (GOLD analysis project Ga0137403, IMG submission 122057) | Vadose zone soil fungal communities from Angelo Coast Range Reserve, California, USA - CZOMad2_1_16fungal (Hybrid Assembly) | ecosystem: Environmental > Terrestrial > Soil > Vadose zone... | reverse complement strand
CCGGCCTGCTTCGGGAGGGCCGCCTCGACTGTCTCGTCCGTGCTCCCCGGATCGGCGGCGAGGCACAGCACGCGCGGCAGCTTGCCTCCCAGCGCCTCGTGCGACCGCGCGAGCGCGGTGGCCATTCGGCTGCTCTCCGCGACCAGCAGGCGGGCGCCGCTGTTCTGCAGGCACCAGGCGACGTTCTCCGGGTTGTCGTCGGCATACAGGGGCACGACGACCAAGCCGAGCCCGAGCGCAGCCTGGTCGGCGGCGACCCAGTGGATGCCGTTCTTCATGCACAGCGCGATGCGGTCGCCCCGCGCGAAGCTTTCGCTCCGCAGGAATGCCTGCCAGCGCGCGGCGTAGGCGGCTATCTCGCTCACGGACACGTCGCGCCAGGCGCCGTTCATGAACTGCCGATAGAGGGCGCGTTCGGGCGTCGCGAGCTGCGCCTTGAGTAGGCTGGCGATGTTGGCCATGGTGCGCCTGTGTTAGGCTCCCCCTCCCGTTGGATGAGCGCTCACAGTTTCATCATGCTGAATCGGCCGTGACCTCGCAAGCTTTCTTCGCGTCCTGCCCAAGAGGGCTCGAAGCGCTTCTCGCCGAAGAGCTGGGAGGTCTTGGCGCGCGGCGAGCGGAGCCGGTTCCAGGCGGGGTCGCGTTCGAGGGAGCGCTGGAGACCTGCTACAGGGCAAACCTGGAGTCCCGGCTTGCCACCCGCGTTCTCGCGAGGGTCGGGCGCTCTCCCTACCGCAGCGAGCAGGATGTCCACGAGGCCGCGCTCGCAGTGCGATGGCCCGAATGGTTCAGCGAGAAACTCACCATCCGGGTCGACGTGAAGGCGATCCGCTCGCCGCTCAGGAGCCTCGAGTTCGCGACTTTGACGATCAAGGACGCGGTGTGCGACCGGTTCCGGGCAGACCGCGGGCGGCGGCCGGACGTCGATACCCGCTCACCCGGGGTGCGCATCCAGGCGTTCCTGGACAAGGACACGGTCGCGTTCTACGTCGACACGTCGGGCGAGGCGCTCAACCGGCGCGGCTATCGCAAGGATGCGGGCGAGGCGCCGCTGAAGGAAAATCTCGCGGCCGGGATCGTGCGGCTCACCGGGTGGCAGCCCGGCGAGCCGCTCCTCGATCCCATGTGCGGCAGCGGCACGATCGCCATCGAAGCCGCGATGGCCGCGCTCTCGATCCCGCCCGGGCATGCCCGCGCCTTCGGTTTCGAGCGCCTCGCGGGCTTCGATCGCCGAAGCTGGAACGAGGTGCGCGAAGCGGCCCAGGCACGGCGCAAGCCCCTCCGGCCGCTGCCGATCTTCGCGCGCGACCGCTACGGCGACGAGCTGAAAAAGGCGCGCGCCAACCTGGAGGCCGCGGGGCTCGCGGACTGCGTGGAGCTCAAGCAGGCGGACATCCTGGATACCGGCGCACCGGCGGAGTCGGGCGTGCTGATCGCCAATCCTCCCTACGGTGCGCGGCTGGGCGAGGAAGGGGTGCTCGAGGAGTTCTACCCGAAGCTCGGAAATACGCTGAAGAAATACTACGCCGGCTGGCGGTGCTTCATTTTCTCGGGCGATACGCGGCTGCCCAAGCTCATCCGCCTCGCCGCCTCCAGGCGCACGCCGCTGTTCAACGGCCCTCTGGAATGCCGGCTCTACGAGTACCGCATGGTCGCCGGCTCCAACCGAAAGGAGTCGGCGAGCGCCTAGCGCATCTGGCTGCGGGCGCTGGTGACCGCCAGGAAGATCTCGCGCAGGAACACCAGCAGGGAAAGAATGAACGCGAGCATCGCCGCGATGAAAAGAAGGCCGATGAATTTCGACATGTCGATGTCGATGAACGCGTCGACGAAAGCCACGGCGATCAGAGAACCCACGAAGAGCGCGCATAGCACCGCGAGCACGATGGAGCCGTAGACCAGGCGCACGCGCCGGCCGAGGAGCAGGAGCTCTTCGCGCGCCAGGTTCTGCCCCTCGGGCGGCAACTGGCGCAGCCTGTCCTCGAGCGCGCGGCTGCGATCCACCGCCCGTCCGAGCCGGGTGGAGAGCACGCCGATGATCGTCCCCACCGCGGTGAGCATGAAAACCGGAGCGATCGCGAGCTGGATGAGGCGCGCGACGTCGATGACGTTGTCCGGGTTCACTCGGGCCCCTGGCCTTGCTACACCATGGCTTTTCGCAGCAGGTGCTTGAAATGATGGATGTGGTTGAGCGCGACCTTCAGCTTGCCGCGGTCCTTGGCGGCGAGCGCTTCGTCGCGCTTTTTCTGCCACTCGTGAATCTTCGCCTTGGTCGCGGCCTTGTCGATGCCCTTCACCTCGTGGTGCACGTGCATGTCGATATTGAGGGCCTTGCACAGCGCCGCGAGGAGGTGATCCTTGTTGAGCTGTGTGTAACCCTTCACCGCTTCGTGCTCGATGCCGGCCGCGATCTCGCGCAGCTCGGCCAGCGGCTTGGCCTTGAGCTCGGGATAGGTGTGAGCCATGGAATCTCCTGTCTAGAAAGAAATGTCGTTCATGAGGCGAGGAGACGCTCGATGTCGCCCTCGATCGCCCGGGGAGTGGTCTGGGGCGCGTAGCGCTTGAATATCCTGCCGTCGCGCCCGATCAGAAACTTGGTGAAATTCCATTTGATCGCTTCGATGCCGAGGATTCCCGGCGCGGATTCCTTCAGCCATTGGTACAGGGGATGCGCCCCCGATCCGTTGACTTCGACCTTGTCGAACATCTGGAACGACACGCCGTAGTTCTTCTGGCAGAAGGCCCCGATCTCCGCGGCGTCGCCCGGTTCCTGCGCGCCGAACTGGTTGCAGGGAAAGCCCAGGACCTCGAGTCCCTTCGCGCGGAACTTGCGGCTGATCTCCTCCAGACCCTCGTACTGCGGCGTGAAACCGCACTCGCTCGCGGTATTCACCACCAGCACCACCTTGCCGCGGTAGGCATCGAACCCCACGGTGTCGCCGTTCAGGGCTTTTGCGGAGAACTCGTACAGGTCGTTCATGTCACCTCGAGCCGCATTCGTCGCGCCGATCCGCGTATCTCGGGAACCCCGGCGAATCTTACACCTTCGACCGGGCTCTCGACCGCGCAGACCAGGGCCGCGATCATCTGCGACAGATCGACGAGCCCCAGGCGCAGCGCCGACTCGCGCGTCCACGGAAGCATCTCCATCAGGCGGTAGACGGGCAGGAGCACGCCCGGCCACCGATGCCCCGGCCCGAGCACGTACCACGGCCTCAAGATGGTCGCGGAGAGACCGCTCGCCTCGATCAGGGCCTCGCCTTCCTTGCGCACGGCGATGTAGGCGTGCATGGCCGGCGCCGGGTGCGCCACGCTGACGTAGACGAGATGGCGGATGCCGGCGCGCTTCGCCGCGGCGACCGAAGCGTGGATCGAAGCCAGGTCGATCGTGCGGAACTCCCCGGCCTTGTGCGGACCCGGGTGCGGCGTTCCGACCAAGTGCACCAGGGTGTCGGACGGGGGAATCGAGGCGGCGAAATCGCCGAGCGCGTCGCCGACCACCGCCTCCGCGCCCTCGGGCGCCTTTCCGGCCGAACCGGAGCGCACGAGCGCGCGCACCGTGTGCCCGCGTGCGATCAACTCGCGGATGAGAGGCCGTCCGAGGTAGCCCGTGCCTCCGGTGACGAAGACGCGGCGTCGGCTCATCCGCCCCGGCGGGCCGTCCTTCCGGCTGCCGCGCCGGGGCGGCGCCACTGCTCCAGCCTCTGCATCCACGGCACGATCGCCTTAGACACTTTCGCGGGCAGACCGGGATCCGAGGTTCTCAGCATGGCGAACTGCCCGAACAGGGCCGCATCGGCGAGCGTCGGCTCGGCGCCGAAGAGGAACGGTGCGCTCTGGAGGGTTTGCACACTGGCCTGGACGAGGTCCGCGGCTTTCTTGACGAGCGAGTCGTGCTCGCGCTCCCATTGCGCGACGCAACCCGCACCGTACTTGCGCTCCTTGATGTAGACGAACAGGGCGCGATCCGCGATACGCGCGAACCGGCGCGCGATCTGCGGCGTCGAGATGCGGAACATGACGTCTTCGAAGGGACCGTCGCACCAGTCCGCGTAGGCCCACACCGCTCCGGCGAGACTCGGCGGAACGAGCCACCGGCCCGAGTCCCGGCTCACCAGCCACCGGCAGATATTCCGCGAGTCGGTGATCACCTCGCCGTCGGCGGCGAGCACCGGCACTTGTATGTATCCCCCGGTCAGCTCCGCGAGCTCGGTCCTGTCTCCATAGGGCACGTCGACGGCCTCGTACTCGGCCCCGATCAGATCGAGAACCATCTGCACCTTGTGCACGAAGGGGCTGTAGTCCAGGCGGTAGAGCTTGATCACGGCGTTCCCTCCTTCCGTTTCTCGTCGAGCAGCCTCTCGAACCGCTGGTCCGGAACCAGCCAGATCGCCGCCACCAGCGCGTACAGCCCGCCCGCGATCCACGGCCGCCAGAACGCGAGGCCGATCGCCACGACATAGATGGCGATCGAGATCTTGCCCTTGAAGTCCGTCCCCAAAGCCCTCGCGATCAGGGAATCCTTGCCGTGCTTCCTGACCAGTACCACCGTCAGAATGGTGTAGGCGCACGCCGAGAGCAGCAGCACGGCGCCGTACGCGGCGACCTGCAGCGGCGCGAAATGCGTTTCGTCCATCCAGCCGGTGACGAAGGGCACGAGCGACAGCCAGAACAGCAGGTGCAGGTTCGCCCACAATATCGCGCCGTTGACGTGGTGCACGGCGTGGAACATGTGGTGATGGTTGCTCCAGTAGATCCCGACGTAGATGAAGCTGAGCACGTAACTCAGGAACACCGGGATGAGCGGCGCGAGCGCCGCCGGGTCGGCGTCGTGCGGGACCTTCAGCTCGAGCACCATGATCGTGATGATCACGGCGATGACGCCGTCGCTGAATGCTTCGAGCCGCGCCTTGTTCATTACGCGAGCGGTCTTCCCTCAGCGCCCGGGAAGCGTCACTTGGACCGACCTGCCGCCGTACCCATACTTCTGATCGCGTGCCTGGACTTCGACAACCCGCAGGCTCGAGGGAATCTTGACCCCGTACAGATCGCGCGTAAACGGCTGTTCGTCGGCGTGATCATGGAAAAGCTTGCGCTCGCCGAGCACCTCGTTGTCACGGCCGAGGACGCGGATCCCGTCGGCATAGCGCTTGGGCGTGTCGTAAGGAGACGAGACCGTAACATCGAAGTCGAAAGTGTCCTGGGCGCGCATCTGGACCTTGACGGACACGACATCGGGAAAACGCTGCTCCGGCCCGGGGTCGGGCTGAGCGATGACCGAGCTGGCGGCAAGCGAGACCGCGAGGAGAGCCAGAACAGCATCACTGCGCATGATCCGGATATGACTGCCGCGAATCGGCGTCCGCGGGTCAGACGATATTCAGATGCTCGATGCCCGCCGTGACGTCGCGGTTCTTCGCTTCCTTGGAGTGCAGCTTGATATTCAGGCGCAGGTCGTTGACCGAGTCGGCGTTTCTCAGCGCGTCCTCGTAGCTGATCTTGCCCGACTCGAACAGGTCGAACAGCGCCTGGTCGAAGGTTTGCATGCCGAGCTCGCGGGACTTCTTCATGATCTCCTTGATCTCGTGCACTTCGCCTTTGAATATCAGGTCCGAGATGAGCGGGGAGTTCAGCATGATCTCGACGGCGGCGCAGCGGCCCTTGCCCTCCTTCAAGGGGATCAGGCGCTGAGAGATCATTCCGCGCAGGTTCAAGGAGAGGTCCATCAGCAGCTGCGATCGCCGCTCCTCGGGAAAGAAGTTGATGATGCGGTCCAGCGCCTGGTTGGCGCTGTTCGCGTGCAGCGTCGCGAGGCACAGGTGGCCGGTTTCGGCGAACGCGACCGCGTGTTCCATGGTCTCGCGGTCGCGGATCTCGCCGATGAGGATGACGTCCGGCGCCTGGCGCAGCGTGTTCTTGAGGGCGGCCGACCAGGACACGGTGTCGACGCCCACCTCGCGCTGGGTGATGAGGCATCCCCTGTGCGGGTGCGTGAACTCGATCGGGTCCTCGATGGTGATGATATGGCCGTGCGAGTTCTCGTTGCGGAAACCGACCATGGCCGCGAGCGTCGTCGATTTTCCGGAGCCCGTGGCGCCCACCATGATCACCAGGCCGCGCTTGGTCATGATCACGTCCTTGAGCACGGCTGGCAGCCCCAGCTCCTCGATCTTGGGAATGGTGGTGGTGATGACGCGCAGCACGATGCCGACGTTCGCCTGCTGGACGAAGGCGTTGACGCGGAACCGGCCGATCCCGGCGGGGTTGATGGCGAAGTTGCACTCCTTGTTCTCTTCGAAATCCGCGGCCTGCCTGTCGTTCATGATCGAGCGCGCGAGGTCCACCGTATGAGCCGGCGTCAGCGGCTGGTTCGACACCGGCGTCATCCTGCCGTCGATCTTGATCGCCGGGGGGAACCCCACCGTGATGAATAGATCCGAAGCCTTCTTCGTCAGCATCAGCCGAAGCAGGTCGTACATGAATTTGGTTGCTTGTTCGCGTTCCATGCTTTCCTCTGCGAAGTGTTGATCCCCGCGGCTAGCCCGGGAAATTATCCTTGTTTGCGGCCTTGCCGCGCGCCTCGGCGACCCCGATCACGTTGCGCCGCACCAGCTCCTGGAGGTTCTGGTCGAGCGTCATCATGCCGAAATTCTGCCCGGTCTGGATCGCCGAGTACATCTGCGCGATCTTGTTTTCGCGGATGAGGTTGCGGATGGCGGGGGTGCCGATCATGATCTCGTGCGCCGCGACGCGCCCCGAGCCGTCCTTGGTCTTGCACAGGGTCTGGGAGATCACCGCGCGCAGGGACTCCGAGACCATCGCGCGCACCATCTCCTTTTCGGCCGCGGGGAAAACGTCGACGATGCGGTCGAGGGTCTTGGCCGCGGAGCTCGTGTGCAGGGTGCCGAACACCAGGTGCCCCGTTTCCGCGCCGGTCAGCGCCAGGCGTATCGTCTCCAGGTCGCGCATCTCGCCCACCAGGATCACGTCCGGATCCTCGCGCAGCGCGCTGCGCAGCGCGTTGGCGAACGACAGCGTGTGGGGGCCGACCTCGCGCTGGTTGATCAGGCATTTTTTCGACTCGTGCACGAACTCGATCGGGTCCTCGATCGTGAGAATGTGGCCTTGCTCGTTCTCGTTGACGTGATTGACCATGCCGGCAAGGGTCGTCGACTTGCCCGAGCCGGTGGGACCGGTCACGAGCACGATGCCGCGCGGCTGGTCCGCGATTTCGGCGAAGATCTTCGGCGCGCGCAGCTCCTCGAGCGACAGTATCTTCGAGGGAATGGTCCGCATGACCGCGGCGGCGCCGCGGTTCTGCACGAATGCGTTGACGCGAAAGCGCGCGAGACCCGGTATCGCGAAGGAAAAGTCGCACTCGAGGTTCTCTTCGTAGTGCTTTCTCTGCCCGTCGTTCATGATGTCGTAGATCATTCCGTGAACGTCCTTGTGCTCCATCGCCGGCAGGTTGATTCGCCGGACGTCGCCGTGCACGCGGATCATCGGAGGAAGCCCTGACGAGAGATGCAGGTCGGAGGCCTTGTTCTTGACCACGAAGGCTAGGAGTTCGGAGATATCCACTCTATAATCCCCCTTGGATTGGGTGGCCGGAGCCTTGGCCTAAGCAGATGAACGCGCGGGCCTTTTTCCGATTGCCCGCGCTTGCATCGCCGCGCTGATTATGTCCTCAATTACAGCGAACTTGCAAGCCGTGAGGCAGCGAATTGCAGCCGCGGAGCGCGCTGCCGCAAGGCCCGCCGACTCCGTGCGACTGGTCGCGGTGAGCAAGACCTTCGCGGGCGGGGCGGTGCGCGAGGCGGCGCAAGCAGGTCTGCGCGATTTCGGCGAGAACTATGTCACGGAGGGTGTCGAGAAGATCCGCGAGCTTCGAGGACTCGGCCTGATCTGGCATTATGTCGGCCCGATCCAGAGCAACAAGACCCGGCTGATCGCCGAGCATTTTGATTGGGTGCACTCGATCGACCGGGAGAAAATCGCCGCGCGGCTCTCGCAGGCCCGCGGCGCAGAGCAGACCGAGCTGCAGGTATGCATTCAGGTCAACGTGTCGGGCGAATCGAGCAAGGGCGGCGCCGCTCCCGAGGGGATCGTGTCTCTGGCGAGAAAGGTGGCGGGATTGCCGCGCATGAAGCTGCGCGGGCTGATGGCGATCCCGGAACCGACCTCCGATGAGCGTTTGCAGCGCAGGCGGTTCGCGGAGTTGCGCGCCCTGCGCGACGAGCTGAATCGGGACGGTCTCGCGCTGGATACGCTCTCGATGGGCATGTCCGCCGACATGGAGGCGGCGATCGCCGAGGGCGCGACGATGGTGCGCGTGGGCACGGCGATTTTTGGAGAACGAACGTCATGAGAATCACATTCATCGGCGGCGGCAACATGGCCGACGCGCTCATCGGAGGGTTGCTGCGCAAGGATTTCCCGCTGCAGGACATCCGCGTGGTCGAGATCAGCGCCGAGGCGCGGCGCAAGCTCGTCGACAAGTACGGCGTGACCTGCTTCGACAAGCCCAAGGACGCGGTGCGCGCGGGCGATGTCGTCGTGTTCGCGGTCAAGCCGCAGCACCTGCGCGAGGCGGCGGCCAAATCCGGGATCGCCGACAATGCGAACCTCGTCATCAGCATCGCCGCGGGAGTGCGCCTCGCCAACATCTCCAAATGGATGAAAGGCCACACCCGGCTGGTCCGCGCGATGCCCAATACGCCGGCGATGATCGGCGAGGGCGTGGCCGGGCTCTATCCCTTTTCGAAAGCGGTGACGCGCGAGGACCGCGAGCAGGCCGAGACCATTCTCGGCGCGGTGGGCGACACGGTCTGGATCACCGACGAGTCGCAGATGGACGCGGTCACCGCGATCTCCGGCAGCGGACCCGCGTACGTGTTCTACTTCATCGAGGCGGTCGAGGAAGCCGCGGGGGAGCTCGGCTTGCCGGTCGCGATCGCGCACCGGCTCGTGCTGGACACTTTCAGCGGCGCGGCCAAGCTCGCTGCCTCGAGCCCCGACCCGGTCGCGGTGCTGCGCGAGCGCGTCACCTCCAAGGGCGGAACGACCGAGCGGGCGCTGGCGAGCATGGCGAAGGACGAGGTGAAGGCGGCGGTCATCCGCGCGATCCACGCCGCGAACGAGCGCGGCAAGGAGCTCGGCGAAGAGCTGGGCAAGGAATGAAGAGAAAGGCGCGCGATGTTTAGCCAGATCGGCAATCTGCTGATACAGACCGTGTTCGGCGTCTTCGTGTACGCGCTGCTTCTGCGTTTCTACATGCAATGGCTGCGGGCGCCGTTCCGCAATCCGGTGGGACAGTTCGTCGCCGCCCTCACCGACTGGATCGTCCGGCCCGCGCGGCGCCTCGTTCCAGGTCTGTTCGGCCTGGACCTGTCGAGCATCCTCATCGCCTGGCTCGCCGAGGCGCTGATGCTCGTGCTGCTTTTTTGGCTGGCGGGGCGCTCCTTTGCCGGCGCTCCCGGGATCGCGGCGGGAGTCCTTTTCACGTACGCCGCCATAGAGCTGCTGCGCGCATCCCTTTATCTCCTGATCGGCGTGGTGATCGTGCAGGTCGTGATCAGCTGGGTCAATTCTCACGCGCCGCTCGCGCCGGTGTTCGACGCCCTGACGCGGCCGTTCTACGCCGTGTTCCGGCGTTTCGTCCCGGCTATCGGGAACGTGGATCTCTCGCCGCTGTTCGTCCTGCTGGTCGCGCAGATCCTTCTTATCCTGCTCGACAATCTCGGCCGCGCGATTCCCGGGGCCGGTTAGGCCTCGTATACGACCTTCCCCCCGACCAGGGTGTAGCGCACCCGGCCGGGAAGCTCGTAGCCGATGAAGGGCGTGTTCTTGCCCTGGCTTTTCAGGAAATCGGGCGTGATCTTGACGTGCGCATCCGCGTCGAACGCGCACAGGTCGGCGTCCCTGCCCACGGCAAGCTCTCCCGCCTGCACGCCCAGGATCGCGGCGGGGCTGGAGGTTACTCTGGCCAGCGCCTCCGGCAGCGCGACGCGCATTTCTTTCGCCCACTTGAGTGTGAGCGGCAGCAGGAGCTCCAGCCCCGTGGCGCCCGGTTCCGATTCGGCGAAGGGGATCTGCTTCGCATCCTCGTCCACGGGTGCGTGATCCGAGCACAGCGCGTCGATCGTGCCCTCGGCAAGCCCGGCCCGGAGCGCGTCGCGATCGCGCAGGCTGCGGAACGGCGGCATGACGTGGCAGTGCGAATCGAAGTAGCCGAGATCGATTTCAGAGAGATGGGCGTGATGGGCGCTTACGTCGCAGGTGACGGGCAACCCTTCGCTCTTCGCCGCAGCCACCATCGCCACCCCTTCGGCCGTGGACAGCCGGCAAAGGTGAACGCGCGCGCGGGTCGAGCGCACCAGCTTCAGGATCGTCGACAGCGCGATGGTCTCGGCGAACGCGGGGATTCCCTGCAGACCGAGGCGCGTCGCCACCTCGCCGTCGTGCGCCACGCCGCCGCGCTCGAGATAACCGTCCTGCGGCCTCAGCCACACCGCGATGCCGAAAGTCGCCGCGTACTGCAGGGCACGCCACAGCATCTGCGTGTCGAGGATCGGAGTGTCCGCGTGCGAGAACGCGACGCAGCCGGCGTCGCGCAGCACGACCATCTCCGTCAGCCGCTCGCCGGCAAGCTTCCAGGTGAGCGCGCCCAGCGGATAGACGTGCACCAGATTGAGGTTCTTGGCACGGTACTTGAGCATCTCGACCAGACCCGGTTCGTCCAGCGGCGGATCGGTGTCGGGAGGACAGGCGAGGCTCGTGACGCCCCCCGCGACCGCGGCCTGCATCTCCGATTCGAGCGTCGCCTTGTACTCGAAGCCCGGCTCGCGCAGCCGCGCGGAGAGATCGATCAATCCCGGGCAGACGACCAGATTCGATGCGTCGATCGTACGCTCGGCGCGAAATCCGGAGGGCGCCTTTCCCAGTGCGACGATCTTTCCCTCCGACACGAAAACGTCCTGCTTCCCGTCGACGTGGTTCTTCGGATCGATCAGCCTGCCGCCTTTGATGTGGACGTTGGTCACTTGAAAGGGCTGCCGTCCTTGTGGGTGAAAACCCATTTGCCATCGACCATGCGCACCGCCAAATCGACGTCGGGGTAGCTCGCGCTGTCGTCGGGCGTGCGGTCGCCGATTTCGAGGTAGAGCACGGGCCGGCCGGTCTCGTTGACGACCTGGTGGCCGTCGGCCTTGCCGGCGGGAAATCCGGCCGCCATCCCCGGGGTCAGCGTCTGCCTTCCCGCGTCCGTTACCAGGGTCACTTCGCCTTCGACCACGTAGATGAACTCGTCCTGCTTCATGTGCCAGTGGCGCATCGAGGACTCGGCACCGGGATCCAGGCGCGTGAGGTTCACGCCGAAATTCTTCAGGCCCGCGGCGTCGCCCAGGTGCCTGCGATGGCGGCCCGCCACGCGGCTCCTGTAAGGCTCGGGATAACCCGTGCTCGATGTCTCTGGGAGCTCCTTCGGGTCGAACGCCGGCGCTTTGAGCTTGCCCATGTCAGTTTCCGGCGAGGATGCTCATCACCGCCATGCGCACGGCGATGCCGAAGGTGACCTGCGGCAGGATCACCGAATGCGGGCCGTCGGCGACCGAGGAATCGATCTCGACGCCGCGGTTCATCGGCCCCGGGTGCATGACGATCGCGTCGGGTTTCGCGACCGCGAGCTTCTCCGGCGTGAGTCCGTAGGACTTGAAGAATTCCTGCGCCGAGGGCAGCAGGGGGCCTTTCATGCGCTCGTTCTGCAGCCGCAGCATCATCACCACGTCGCAGCCCGCCAGCCCCTCGCGCATGTCGTGATGCACCGACACGCCCAGCTGCTCCACACCCGCGGGAAGCAGGGTGCGCGGTCCGATCACGCGCACGTCGGGGACGCCGAGCGTGGTGAGCGCGTGGATGAGCGAGCGCGCGACGCGTGAGTGCAGCACGTCGCCGACGATCGCAACCGACAGCCCGGCGAAGTCCTTCTTGTAGTGGCGGATCGTGTAGATGTCGAGCAGCCCTTGCGTCGGGTGGGCGTGGCGCCCGTCGCCGGCGTTGATCACGTGCACGTGCGGGGCGACGTGACTCGCGATCAGATGGGCTGCGCCGCTCGAGGAATGCCTCACCACGAACATGTCCGCGTACATCGCCGAAAGATTGTCCACGGTATCGAGCAGGGTCTCGCCTTTGCTTGAAGACGAGACGGCGATGTTCAGGTTGATCACGTCCGCGGACAGACGCTTCGCCGCGATCTCGAAGGTGGTCCGGGTGCGCGTCGAGGGCTCGAAGAACAGGTTGAAGATCGACTTGCCGCGCAGGAGCGGCACTTTCTTCACCTCGCGCTCGGTTACGCCGATGAACGACGCGGCCGTGTCGAGGATGTGCACCAGCATTTCGCGCGGCAGCCCCTCTATCGTGAGCAGGTGCTGGAGCGTTCCGTCGCCGTTAAGCTGCGGGTTTCGCATCGGACAGTCGCAAGATGAATTTGCCGCGCTCGTCCCGCACCAGGCGCAGCAGCTTCCCGGCGGGAACCGAAAACGTGGCGCCGACGTACTGCGCGGCGATCGGCAATTGCCGCTCGCCGCGGTCGACCAGAGCCGCGAGCTCGATCTTCCCCGGACGCCCGTAGTCGAACAGCTCGTTCATCGCGGCTCGCACCGTCCGCCCGGTGTAGAGCACGTCGTCGACCACGATGATGTGGCGGTCGTTCACGTCGAAGGGAATCTGAGACGGCTTCACCTGGTGGCGAAGCCCCGCCTTGTCGAAATCGTCGCGGTAGAAGGAGATGTCGAGCGCGCCCATCGGCGTCGCAAGGGCGAGCTCCTGGTGCAGCCGTTCGGCGAGCCAGGCACCCCCGGTGCGAATACCGACGATGCCGGTGGAAGCGGTGACGCCGGGGCGCAGCTTGCGCACCAGCTCCTGGCACAAGCCTTCAGCGTCGGGGAGATTCATCGAGATAACTCTGCAGAATGATCTTCGCCGCGAGCGCGTGGGCCTCGTGCTTGTGCTTGCGCGCCCCGCGCCCCGCTTCGCGAAGCGCGGATTCGGCGGACGCCGAGGACAGGCGCTCGTCTGCCAGGTCCACCGGCAGCCTGAAGCGTGCCTGGAGCTGCCGCGCAAAGCGGCGGGCGCGCCGCGTCATCTCGTGCTCGCCGCCTTCCATCGCGAAGGGAAGCCCGACCAGCAGGCGATCGGGCCGCCATTCGCGCAGGAGAGACTCGACCTCGGACATGCGCCGCGAAGAGCTCTCGGCTTCGAACAGGCCCAGGGGGCTGGCGAGGCGCGTCTCGGTGTCGCCTACCGCCACGCCGATCCAGCGCTCGCCGAAATCAAAAGCGAGTATGGTGTGGCCGGAGACCTTGGACGGGGCCACTGCCGCCTGGCTCACGCGTGCCCTGCCTCCTCCGAGAGCTTCGCGAAGTCGACGCCGAGCAGCTTCATCGCCGCCGGCAGGCGCTCCTCGGCCGGGGTGTCGAAGATGATCGCATCCTTCGCCTCGACGGTCAGCCAGGCGTTTTGCTTGATTTCGTTCTCGAGCTGCCCGGCAGCCCAGCCCGAGTACCCCAGCGTAACCAGCATCTTGTTGGGACCGCCGCCCTGCCCGACCGCCTCGAGAATGTCCTTGGAGGTCGTCAGTGCCATCTTGTCGTCCACCGAAAGGGTCGCCTGCCACTTGCCGGGCGGCTGATGCAACACGAATCCGCGATCGGTCTGGACCGGCCCGCCGAAATAGACCGGCTCGTGGACCAGAATCTCCGACTCGAGACGCAGGCTCAGGCGCTCGAACAGAGCGCCCAGCGTCATCTCGATCGGACGGTTCACCACCACGCCGACGGCCCCCTTTTCGCTGTGCTCGCAGATGAGCGTCAGGGTGCGCGCGAAGAAAGGATCGACCATGTTGGGCATGGCGATCAGGAAATGATTGGTGAGGTTGACCTGAGCCATGGAGGAAGCGCTATTCTAAACCCCGGCGTGCCCGCGCACAATTTCTGCGGCGCCCGGCCGCGCGCGGCCGATCAGGCGGCTGCCTTGCGCGCCCTGAGGAATCCGGAAATCTTCTCCAGCAGATCGTCTTCCTGGTACGGCTTGCCCAGGAAGTGGCTCACGCCGATTTCCTTGGCGTAGTTCTGGTGCTTGTCGGCCGTACGGGAGGTGATCATGATCACCGGCACCCGGGCGAGACGCGCGTCCGCTCTGACGTTGCGCGTGAGGTCGAAGCCGTCCATGCGCGGCATTTCGATGTCGACCAGCATCACGTCGGGCACCACTGTCTGAAGCTTCTCCATCGCCTCGACGCCGTCTCGCGCCGTGACAACCAGATAACCCTGGCGCTCGAGCAGTCGCCCGGTGACCTTGCGCACGGTGAGCGAGTCGTCGACCACCATGATCGTGGGCTGTGCGGCGGCGACTTGGGGCTTGGGCGCTTCGTGGACGATCGCGGGACGCGCCTCGATTTCCTTCAGCGCGAGCTGAACCGGGTTCAGGATGAGCACGATTTCGCCCGTGCCGAGCACCGTCGCGCCCGTGATACCGGCGATGCGCTGCAACTGCGGGCCGATCGCTTTCACCACGATTTCCTGGTTGCTGCCGACCATGTCGTCCACGTGCAGGGCGATGGAATTAGTGCCGCTGCGCAGGTAAAGAGTCGGGGAGAAACGTTTCTGCTCGGCGATCGCCTCGGAGATCCCGAGCAAGTGCGGAAGGTAGTGGAACGGATAATGCCGGTCCTGCCATACCGTCTGCCGCGACGCGTACGCCGCGACCAGCTGTTCCTGGCGATGCTGCAGCACCTGCTCGACCATGACCGCGGGAATCGCGTAGGTCTTGGCGCCGGCCCGCACCAGCACGGTCTGCGTCACCGCGAGCGTGAGCGGAAGGTAGATCGTAAAGCGCGTGCCCTGGCCCTTGCCAAACTTCATCTCGACGCGTCCGCCCAGGGCGGCGACCTCGCTGCGCACGACGTCCATGCCGACGCCGCGTCCGGCGACCTGCGAAACCTCCTCGGCGGTTGAAAAGCCCGCGTTGAAGATGAAGTCCGCGATCTCCGCATCGGACAGGTCCGAGTTCGCTTCCATCAAGCCCTTTTCGATCGCCTTCTCCCGGATCCGCTCGATGTTCAAGCCCGCGCCATCGTCCGACAAGGCGAGTTGCACCTCGTTGCCTTCCTGTCTCAGATCGAGGCGAATCTCGCCGATCTCGGCCTTACCCGCCTCCCGGCGCTTCGCCGGGGCTTCGATGCCGTGAGTGATGGCGTTGCGCAGCAGGTGCTCGAACGGTCCGGTGATGCGCTCGAGCACGGAGCGGTCGAGCTCGACCTGGGTTCCCTTGATCTCGAGGTTGGCGCGCTTTCCGACTTCCTTCCCTGTCTGGCGCACGATGCGGTAGAGGCGTTCCTGAAGGCTGCCGAACGGCACCATGCGCACGCGCATCAGGTCCTGCTGGAGGTCGCGGTTCAATCTTGCCTGAGCAAGTAGCGCCTTTTCCGTTTCGTCGACCGTATTGACGAGGTTGCCGTGCACCGTCGATACGTCGCTTACGCTCTCCGCCATCAGCCGCGTGACTTCCTGGAAGCGCGTGAACCGGTCGAATTCGAGCGGATCGAACCCCCGCTGTGTTTCCTTGGCGAGCTCCAGGCGCGACTGCATCTGGCCCTCGGCCTGGATCTCGATCTCGCGCAACTGGGCGCGCAAGCGCAAGACGTTGTCGGTGAGCTCCTGCATTGCCCCCTTGAGAGTGCGCATTTCGCCTTCGATCCGGCTGCGCGCGATGGCGACCTCGCCGGCCTGATTCACCAGCCGGTCGACGACGTCGGCGCGCACGCGCAGCAGCGCCTTGGGCTGGAGCTCGCGCTCGGAGGGCGGTACCGGTTTCGGCGCCGCAGGTGCGAGCGCCGCCGGCTTCGCCTCCGCGAGTGCAGGTGCGGGCGCGGCCGCAGCGGGCTGGATCTGCTCGACTTCCAGAGGAGGTTCTGCAGGGGGAGCGGCCGCGGCGAGCTCGGGCGCGCCGGCGGCACCGCCTTTTTGCAGCCGCTCGAACAGGAATCCCATGCGGTCCCAGGAGGTCTCCAATTCCTCGAAGAGGGCCGCGGGCAGTATCTTGACCGACAAGGCGTTCTCGACGCGAGTTTCCATGTGGTGGGTCAGCTCGCCCATCGCCATCGCGCCCGCCATGCGCGCGCTGCCTTTCAGGGTGTGCAGGACGCGCTGAAGCGCCTGGCCGAGCGCGGGATTGCCGGGAGCGTCGCGCCAGTCGCGCATCGCCGAACCGACGGAGGGAACCAGCTCGTGGGCCTCGTCGAGAAAGATCTGCATGAGCTCGGGGTCGAGGTCGTCGTCGAGCCGGCGTTGGCGGCGCTCGAGCGAGGTCTGGACATCGAGATCATCGAGGGTGATGTCGGTTGCCTCGAGCTCATCCTCGGTTGCCGCGAGCTCATCCTCGGGTGCCTCGGGCTCGGCCTCGCTAGCGTAAGGGGGCGCGGCTTCCGGCATGGCCTGCTCTTCCGCGGAAGTGCGCGGCTCGGCGTCCACTCCCTCACCGACGCGATCGAGGAGAGCGATGAGCGCCGGCACGGGCTGCGGCACACGCAGCTCGACCACGCCCGCGACCATGGCCTCGAGCGTGTCTATGGCTTCTCCGACCATCAGTTGCTCTCCCTCCGAGAGCTCGCTGTTCGCGAGCACCTGGAGTGAGCGCTCGAGGGAGTAACCCAGATCCGAGAGCGCGGAGATCTTGACCGTCCCCGAAGTGCCGGCCAGGGTGTGCACGGCGCGCAGCAGCGCGTCGCTGACTACCCCGTGCTGGCGCAGCGTCTCGTGCTCTTGCTTGATCGCCGAGATATGTTCGCGCGCTTCGCCGCTGAAAATGGTGAAGAGGGTCGTCGAGACCCGGCTCGAACCGAGCTGGACGAAGCCTTCGAGCTCCGCCGGGCCGCTCGGGGCGATTTCGTCGGTAAAGATCAGGTCGCTCGGCTCCGCCACCGCGGAGGCCGAGGGTGCTTCCGCCGCGGCCGCGCGCTCCGGAGTTTCTCCCCTGCGAACGCGTTCCGCGGCGGCGACGAGCGCGCGCTCGTCGCTCGAGCTTCCGCCCGCCTTCAGACGCTTCACGTTGTCGGAAAAATACTCGTGCGCGAGTCCGATCAGGTGCAGCAGGGCGGGGGTGGCGGCGCGCTCGTCCTGCAGCCAGGTGTTCATGGTTTGCTCGATGGCCCAGGCGGCTTCGCCCAGCCGCATGAGGCCCACCATGCGCCCGCTGCCTTTCAAGGTGTGGAATCCCCTGCGGATGGTGATCAGCGCCTCCTTGTTGGCGTGTTGCTCGCGCACGATATCGAGCTGCTCTTGAATCGACGCCAGCACTTCGTCGGATTCTTCCAGGTAGACGCCCAGGAGCTCCGCGTCGACGGCCTCGGCGCTCGCGTCTATGAGCTTGGTGGCCTCGGGAGACGGAGAGGGCACGGCCGTCGAGGTGGCCCTCTCGACGGCCTCCCTCAGGAAGGGCGTGAGCGGCATGGTGGCGCTCTTGTCGAGCGCTTTCAGCGCCTCGGCGGCCGAAGCTTCCAGTTTCTGGTCGGCGACGAGGCCGGCGTCTTTCTGCAGGGCCGCCAGATTCTTCTTCAGCTCGGCGCGAAGTTCCGCGTCCTCGGGCCTGTCTTTCCATTCCGCGTACACGCCTGCGGTCTCGCGCTGCTGCTCGGGGATATGCGCCTCGACGCTGGGCGCGTGCCGGGCCGCATCGCTTTCCTCCTTCGCCGGCGCGGCGATCGGCCGCATCGCAGCGTCGAAATCGGCACCGCCGTGCGCCAGGCCCTCGATGTAGAAACCCAGGCCCGAAAGTGTCTGGGCGACGTGCTCGAAATCCTTCGGGTTGGGGCGCCGATCGGGGTTCGAAAAGCGACGGATCTCCTCGGCAGCAGCGCCGAGAGTCTCCTGGGCGCGTTTTTCGCCCAGCATCTCGAGCGCGCCGAGCAGTTGACGCATGGGCTTGTCCAGCGACGCGAGCTCGTCGCGCTTCGCAGAATCGCGGAAGAACACGTCGAGCACTTGTTCGATGGCCCGCAGATTGGCCTGCATCTCCGAGACTACCTGGTTCATCAGCAGGCGTTCCTGCGCCTTTCGCGTAATCTCGTCGAGCAGGGGAATACCCGGAGGCGGTGGCTGGACCTTGCCGAGCATGCAGTCCTTCAGGCGCTGGCGCAGGACCCGCGCCTGCTCCGAGAACTGCCCGCGTGCCTCGGCGAGCGCGCTTTCGAGCATGAGGAGCACGGTCGCGACTTCGAGCGCAATTCCTTCGTTCATGCTGTTGCGGTTCGAGACGAGCCACTCGGCAATTTCGGCGACCGCGTCGGTCAGGCCCGAGAGATCCGGGTCGGCGAGCAATCCGACTTGCTGCGTGAGCGCGCCCGAGCTGTCGCGGAATGCAAGGAACGCAGAGGGGTTGCCCGAAGCGCACTTGTTCCAGACGTCCTTCGCGTGGCTGAGGTGCTCGCGCGCCGACTGCAGCGCCGGCGATTCCGCGGTCGCCGTCTCCTCGCCTTCCGTGTGCGGGATACTTTGCGCGAGGTGATAGGCTTCGTGCACCTCGCGCAGCAACGGGGTCTCCGGCTTTGCGCGCGCGACGTAGTACAGGACTTCGCGCATCAGCCGCTCAGCGACGCTGGGGACTCCTTCCCCCAGGCGCTTGATTTGCTGCTCGATGCGGTGGCACAGCGCCTTGGTGTCCAGGTCCGGGGGCAGGGCGTCGTGGGCGAGCGCATCGAAGAATGCGAGCGACACCCACCAGAACGCGCGTTGCGCGCCGACGCCCTGCACGGAATCGATCGCCTCGACCGCGGCGCGCATGTCCTCCGCGCCGCTCGCGTCCTTCTTCAGCCATTTCAGCAGGCCGCGCTGGTAACGCCCGCGCTGCTCGCGCAGGTATTTGTCGGATTCTCCCGGTTTCAGGATGCCGGTCGTCCTGTCGCGCTTCGGCAGGCGGAAGGAGAGGTTCGGATAGTAGAGATCGGTCGGATCGGCCTGTCCGCCCAGCGCCGTGACCACGTCGCGGTACAGGGGAAAGAGCCTCAATGGCTGATTGGGCCTTCCCGCCATCAGCTGATCGAGATAGGCGCGGATTCCGCCCAGAGCGCGCTCGGCGAGTCCGAAGATATCGGTTTTTCTAAGGGAGACTTCCCTTTCGATCGCGCCGAGCAGGCCTTCGAGCTCTTCCGATACGCGCGTGATCCCCTCCAGGCCGACGATGGAGAGTGCGCCGTGCGCCTGATGCAGGTGCGACTGGCTCGATTTGAGCTGCGCGGCGTCGGCGCTATTCGCCGCGAACGCGCGCAGCGCCTGCTGCGAATGCTCGATGGCGTGGTCGATCTCGCCCTTGACCCACGAGAGCGGGCCGACGTCGAATTCGGCTCGTGCACTCATCGCTGCCGACCCTGCTCACCGCCTCAGGCGATCTTGAAGCCTGAGACCGAACCCTTCAGCTCTTTGGCGAGCTCGGCGAGCTGGCCGATCGATACCGCGGTGCGCTTGGTGCCTTCGGTGGTCTGCTGCGTGATGTTGAGGATGTCCTGCATGCTCGTCGCCACGTCGTTTGCGGACTTCGCCTGTTGCTCGGTCGTCGTCGTAATGCCTTCGATCAGCTGCGCGAGCTGGCGAGACACCGACCCGATCTCCGAGAGCGCCTGGCCTGCTGCGTCCGAGAGTTTCGCGCCCTCGACCACACCCTGTGTGCTTTTCTCCATCGCCGAAACCGCGTCTTGTGTGTCCGTCTGAATGGTCTTGACGATCGCACCGATTTGCTTGGTCGCTTCGGCCGAACGCTCCGCGAGTCGCTGCACTTCTTCCGCCACCACCGTGAAACCGCGTCCGGCTTCACCCGCCGAGGCCGCCTGGATCGCGGCGTTCAGCGCGAGAACGTTCGTCTGCTCGGTAATATCCGAGATCAGCTCCACGATTTCACCGATTTCCTGCGACGATTCGCCGAGGCGCTTGATGCGCTTCGAGGTCTCCTGGATCTGCTCGCGGATTTCGTTCATACCCGAGATCGAGTTCTGCACAGCTTGGGTGCCTTTCTGGGCTGCAGCGAGCGATTGCCGCGCCACGCTTGCGGACTGCGACGCGCTTTCCGACATTTCGTTCATTGCCCTCGCCATGCTCAGAACCGAGGCGCTGGTCTGCCGAATTTCGACGGACTGCTTTTCGGCTGCGACGAGGAGCTGCACCGTGGTCTGTTGCGCGGATTCCGTGGCGGTCGTCACCTGCGCCGCCGCGGCGTTGATCCGGCCGACGAGGTTTCTCAGCTCGTCGATCGTGAAGTTCACCGAGTCCGCGATGGCGCCGGTGATTTCCTCGGTCACCGTCGCCTTGACTGTGAGATCGCCTTCCGCGAGGTTTCCCATCTCGTTCATCAGCCGCAGAATCGCGTCCTGGTTCGAGCGGTTGGTGCGTTCGGTCTCGGCGCGTTGGCGCTCGGCTTCGTCGGCGCGCCGGCGGGTGTCGCCGAGGTACACGAGTACCAGCAGGACGATGTCGCCGATGCCCAGAAGAATCAGGATGGCGAGGACGATGAAGTTGGTGGTGCGCCCGCTGAGCTCCAGCTCATACGCATCCGCCAGTTTTTGAGACGCGGCGAGAAGCGGTTCGGAATCATCCACGACCCTGCGGCCGGCCTGCTTCGCATTCACCAGCGCCTGCAGGTTGCCGAGAATCGAGGCCACCGCGCCCTGGAATTCCTGGTACGCCTTGTCGAGCTCACCGAGCTTTCCCTGCTGCTCGGCGTCCTTGGCCGCCGAGACGCGCAGCACGTCGCTGCCCTTGCTCAAGCCTTGGAGAATTTCGCGGAAAGTGGTGGTGTCCTTGCCCATCAGGAACGCCACCTCCGGATCGATCACGTCCGCACCCAGCATGGCGTTGGCGTTCCGCGCGAGACGCTGGGTCAACATGACCAGCTGACCCGAGAGGGAGACCTCACGAGCGGGCGCCTGCGATTGCAGCTTCAGCGCTTGAATCTGCTCGGCCAAATCGAGCAGCAAGGGGTTGTTGGCGTTGATCTGCCGCACCGCGCTCGCGAGCCCGATCAGGTTCTTGCTCTGCGTGAGAACGAGCTGAACGCTCTTGTCGGTCTTTTCCCATTCCTTGGTGAGGGCGTCCAGCTGCGGTTTCGCCGCTTCCGACGTAGCCGGCAGGCCGACATCGCCGGCCTGCCCGCCCAGACTCAGCAGCTTCAGCGCGGCGTTGAATTCCTCGCGTGACTGTTGCAGCTGCTTGAACGCTTCGGGACTGCCGATAAGGCCGGTCTGCGCGGCCTTGGCGATGCGCTGGGTCAACATGCGCATCTGCCCGGAGGTCGCGACATAGACCGTGCCGTAGGCTGCATCGCGGTTGTCCTTGTACACGACGACCGCCGCGGCGGCGAAGAGCACGGCGAAGATCACGCCCAGGATGGTGTACTGCTGGCCGACGCGGACGGACCCCATTCCCACGAGCCGTCGCTTCGGCCCCTCGGCAACGGTCGTCGGGCCGGGTTGGACAGGTTTGATCAAGGCCTTGGGAACGGCCTTCGGGACTGGTCGCGGACCCTGCCCTACAGGGGCTCCTACCTTCTTGGTCACGGTCGCCGTTTGGGTCGGCAGTCTCAGGAATGCCATGGGTGTCTCCTATCCTCTGGTTTGCCGTGGGTGCGCTTCAAGCGCCCACGTGAAGAAAATCCTCGTGCGCCACCAAGGCGCCAACGTCCAACTCGTGCCAAAGGCGGCCTTCCTCGTCACGGAAGGCGCCTGCGATCCATGGCCGGCTGGCCGCTTCCTGCACCGGCTGCATCGCCTGCACGTTCTTCAGGCCCAGCATCCGGCTGATCACCAGACCGCTGAACGACTGGAAACGTTCGGCGATCAGCAGAAGGCGGGACTCCGGCGTACGCGTCGTTACCTCTCCACCCGCAAATGCGGCGAAATCCACGACGCTCGAAAGCACTCCCCGGATATTCGCCAGGCCCAGGTACCAGGGCTTGGTGAGCGGAACGCTGGAAATCTCCGGGAGAGGGAGCATTTCTCCGGCGTCGTCGAGCTTGAGGAGCCAGTTGCCGTTGCCCGCCAGCACTCCAAGCCGCGAGGTCGGCTCGGCCTCGGCCTGAGCTTCGCGCAGTCTTTGAGCGAGTCCCTGCTGGAACTCGCGGAGGCTGATCTGCTTTGCCACTCTTGGGTCCTATTTGATCGCCGCAATCTTCGCCAGCAATTCCTTGGCGTCGATCGGTTTCACCAGATAGTCCTTCGCACCCTGGCGCATGCCCCAGACGCGATCGGTTTCCTGGTTCTTGCTCGTCACCACGATCACCGGAATGTGCTTGGTCGCCTCGTCGCGCGTGATGGCGCGCGTCGCTTGAAAGCCGTTCGTTCCCGGCATGACGACATCCATGAGAATGAGATCGGGTTTTTCGGATTTCGACTTGGCTATGGCTTCGTCGCCGCTTTCGGCGGTGACGCACTGGAAGCCGTTCTTGGACAGGGTTTCCATGAAGAACTGCCGGTCAGTCGGCGAATCGTCCACGATCAATATCTTTTTTACGGCCATGGCAGACCTCCTCAGGTCTCAGGTACGTACCGGCGCGTGCGCGCCCACTGTTTTCAAAAGACTGTCCTTGGTAAAAGGCTTGGTCAGGTATTCGTCCGATCCCACCATTCGACCGCGCGCCCGGTCGAACAATCCATCCTTCGAGGAAAGCATGACAACGGGCGTGCCCGCGAAACGTGCGCTTTTCTTGATGAGAGCGCAGGTTTGGTAGCCGTCGAGGCGAGGCATCAGAATGTCCACGAAGATGACATCGGGTTGGTGGTCCGAGATCTTCGCGAGCGCGTCGAAGCCGTCTTCCGCCAGGATCACCTTGCATCCGGCTTGAACGAGGAAAATCTCCGCGCTGCGGCGTATGGTGTTCGAGTCGTCGATCACCATCACCTTTACCCCGGCGAGGTTCGCGGATTCGCGCGCGATGTCTCCCATACCCCCTCTGTGCTTATCCCGACAACTTCGTCGGACCTCCGATATGACGACGGCTTAACCGCTACCCAAGATATCTTTCCACACTATACAGCCAAATCCTGTCAAAACAAAGCCTTGTGCAGTGTCCTTCAGAAGCACCCTCAGGATCACGACCAAATACCGACCCCGAGTCTCGCCGTCTCCCTTGGATATAGCAGAAGCCGTGCCCAGGTCAGAGCTCAACCATCTCGAAATCCTCCTTGCGCGCGCCACATTCAGGGCAGTTCCAGTTCATTGGGATGTCCTCCCAGCGCGTCCCGGCCGCGATTCCCTCCTCCGGGAGACCCTCTGCTTCGCTGTAGATGAAGCCGCAGATCAGGCACATCCAAGTTTTGAATTCTTGCTTTTCCGTCATTAGGTTGGGATGGGTTACAATGGGCCGTTGCATCATAACCTGAGCGGCGAGACGCCTGCCACAGATCGCCGGTACTTCGCTGCCATGCCCACCCCTCCCATCGTCCTTGCATTTGCGGCGGCAGACCCCACCGGGGGCGCGGGTGTCCAGGCCGACCTGCTGACCCTGACCGCCATGGGCTGCCACGCCTTATCGGTAATTACGGCAATTACCGTGCAAGACACAGCGGGCGTCGAGAACCTGCAGGCCATAGACTCCGACTGGGTCGTCGACCAGGCGCGCCTGGTCCTGGAGGACATGCCGGTCGCCGCGTTCAAGGTCGGCGTGGTCGGCAGCATCGAGAACATCGCTGCGATCGCCGAGGTGGTGTCGGACTATCCCGAGGTTCCGCTCATTTTCGACCCCGTGCTTGCCTCGGGGCGGGGGGATGAGCTCGCCACCGAGGACATGATTTCGACGATGCTCGAGCTGCTCTTGCCCCAGACGACGATCCTCACCCCCAACAGCCGCGAGGCACGTCGGCTCGCCCAGGCCGATGGCGAGGACGAGGACGAGCTCGCGCTCGCGGGTGCCGCCGAAAAGCTCCTCGGGCTGGGTTGCGAGTACGTGCTGATCACAGGCACGCACGAGAACACACCGCAGGTGGTGAACACCCTCTACGGATCGCAGGGCGTCGTGCGCGCCGACAGCTGGGAGAGGCTCCCGGAGACCTACCACGGCTCGGGTTGTACGCTCGCCGCAGCGATAGCCGCCACGCTCGCCAACGGCCTGGAACTGCCCGATGCGGTGCGCGAAGCCCAGGAATACACCTGGCAGACTCTCAACGCCGGGTTCCGGCCGGGCATGGGTCACTTCATTCCCGACCGGTTTTTCTGGGCGAGAGACATGGATGAACCCGGCACAGGCAAGCCTTGATCCGCGGGTGGGTTCGGTCGGAGAATTCAGAGGCTTGTACGCGGTCACCCCGGACGAGCTCGACACCGTCAAACTGGTGCGCAAGGTGCGCATGGCGCTCGCGGGCGGGGCGCGCACTGTCCAATACCGGAACAAATCCGCGGACGCAGCCCTGCGACGCGAGCAAGCCGCGGCGTTGCTCGCGGTCTGCAGGGCGGCGCGCGTTCCGCTCATCATCAACGACGATCTCGATCTGGCCGCGGCGCTCGAGGCCGATGGTCTGCACCTCGGCCGCGACGACTTGCCTGTCGCCGCCGCGCGGAAACGCCTGAGCAAGGGCACCTTGGTGGGAGCGTCCTGCTACGATCGGCTCGATCTCGCCGTGAGCGCGCGCAGCGCCGGCGCGGACTATGTCGCCTTCGGCAGCGCGTTTTCCTCGACCACGAAGCCTGGAGCGACCCGAGCGCCGCTTTCGCTCTACCGCGACGCAAAGGCGCGCCTGGATTGTCCCGTGGTTGCGATCGGAGGAATAACGAGCGAAAACGCCCGCGCCGTGATCGAGGCGGGGGCGGATGCCATCGCGGTCATCAGCGCCTTGTTCGACGCGCGCGACATCGAGCGCAGTGCACGGGAATTCGCGAGTCTGTTCGGCGTCCATGGCCTCGAAAAACGAACTCCTCTTTGAACGTTCGCAAAAGATCATCCCCGGCGGGGTGAATTCGCCGGTGCGTGCCTTTCGCGCTGTAGGGGGCACGCCCCCTTTCATCGAACGGGGCGCGGGCAGTCGTATCTGGGACGCCGACGGCCGGGAATACATCGACTACGTCGGCTCCTGGGGGCCGCTCGTGCTGGGGCACGCCGATGCGGAGGTGGTCGCTGCGGTGCAGGCCGCCGCGGGCCGCGGACTTTCCTTCGGTGCGCCGACCGAGCCCGAGGCCGAGCTGGCGGAGCTGCTCGGACGGCTCGTCCCCGGGCTGGACCTCGTGCGGTTGGTGAGCTCCGGGACCGAGGCGACCATGTCCGCGTTGCGTCTCGCACGCGGGGCGACCGGCCGCGGCCGAATCGTGAAGTTCGAGGGCTGCTATCACGGCCACGCCGACAGCCTCCTGGTCAAGGCCGGCTCCGGCGCCCTCACTCTGGGCAATCCGAGCTCGGCAGGCGTAACCGAGGAGACCGCCGCACAGACCCTCGTCCTCGACTACAACGACACCGCCGGGCTGGACGCGGCATTCCTCGAGCAGGGCCAGTCGATTGCGTGCGTGATCGTCGAACCGGTTGCGGGAAACATGAACCTGATCGCACCGCGCCCGGGGTTCCTCGAGCGCCTGCGAGAGCTGTGCACGCGGTACGGCGCCTTGCTCATCTTCGATGAGGTGATGACGGGTTTTCGCGTCGGACTGCACGGGGCACAGGGGCTGTACGGCGTGCGGCCGGATCTGATCACCTTGGGAAAGGTGATCGGCGGCGGTATGCCTCTGGGGGCCTTCGGCGGCAGGCGCGACATCATGCAGAGAATCGCGCCGCTCGGGCCGGTCTACCAGGCGGGTACGCTCTCCGGCAACCCGGTCGCGGTCGCCGCCGGCCTTGCGACCCTGCGCAAGGCGCAAGCTCCCGGCTTCTACGAGAAGCTCGGCGCCGCAACCCACTCGCTTTGCGACGGCCTCGTTGCGGCGGCGCGCAAGCGCGGCGTGGCTTTCTCGGCGCAATCGGTTGGGGGCATGTTCGGATTGTATTTCCGCGCGTCGCCGCCATCGAGCTACGCCGAGGTCATGCAGTGCGATACGCAAGCCTTCAAGCGCTTTTTCCACGCGATGCTGGATCGCGGCGTGTACTTGGCGCCCTCCGCCTACGAGGCTGGCTTCGTGTCCGCCGCGCACTCGGCCGGGGACATCGCGGCTACGATCGCCGCGGCGGAAGCCTCGTTCGGCCTCTTGTCCTAGGCGGGCCCCAGGTATTGCGAATCACACCAGGAACAAGGTCGCCAGGCCGAGGAAAATGAAAAATCCGCCGCTGTCGGTAATCGCTGTGATCAAGACCGAGGAGCCGAGCGCCGGGTCACGCCCGAGGCGCAGCATGGTGAGCGGGATGATCACCCCGGCGATCGCGGCGAGCGTGAGGTTCAAAGTCATCGCCGCCGTCATGACCAGCCCGAGCGACACCTTGTTGTACAGCCAGTAGGCAATCAGGCCAAGGGCGCTGCCCCAGATCAACCCGTTCAGGAGCGAGACCCCGAGCTCCTTGGCGAGCAGTTTCTTCGCGTGCTCTCTTTGCACCTGGCCGAGCGCGATCGAGCGCACGATCATGGTGATCGTCTGGTTTCCGGAATTCCCCCCTACGCCGGCGACGATGGGCATCAGCGCCGCAAGGGCAACCAGTTTTTCTATCGAGTGCTCGAAAGCTCCGATCACACGCGAGGCGATGAAGGCGGTGACGAGGTTGATCGCCAGCCACGACCAGCGGTTCTTCACGCTCGCCCACACCGAGGAGAACACGTCTTCCTCCTCGCGCAGGCCGGCCTGCGTCAGGAGCTCACTCTGGCTTTCGCTGCGGATGAAATCGACCACCTTGTCGACCGTGACGCGGCCGACCAGCTTTCCCTGCTCGTCCACGACCGGCGCCGACACCAGGTCGTAGCGCTCGAAGGCTTTCGCCGCCTCCTGCGCCCTGTCGCGAGGCTGCATGGTAACGACGTCGCTCACCATGACTTGCCCGACATTGTGCTCGAGCTCTGAGACGATCAACTTGGAGAGCGGCAGCACTCCTTTCAGGCGCTCGTCCCGGTCGACGACGAAGATCTGGTCGGTGTGGTGCGGCAGCGAGTCGAACCGGCGCAAATAGCGTGTGACCGTCTCGATCCCCGTATCCTCGCGCACGCTGACGACGTCGAAATCCATCAGCGCCCCCACCGCATCCTCGGGGTAGGATATCGCCGAGCGCAGCTGCTCGCGCTCTTCGACCGGCAGCGCCTGGAACACATCCTGCATGACCTCCTCCGGCAGGTCCGGCGCAAGGTCGGCGATTTCGTCGGCCTCGAGCTGCTCGGCCGCGGCGACCAGCTCCTCGGAGTCCATGTTGCGGATGAGAGTCTCTCGCACCGCATCGGAGGCCTCGAGCAGGATCTCTCCGTCGCGACCGGCCTTGACGAGATCCCAGACGACGAGCCGTTCCTCGAGGGGCAGCGATTCGAGCACATAGGCGATGTCCGCCGGATGCATCGAGTCGAGCTTGGCGCGCAGCTCCGCGACGTTTTGCCGGTGCACGAGGGACTCGACCAGCTCGTGCTTCGGCATTTCCTGCCGCCCGACGAGGCCCTCGACCAGGCGGTGACGCCGAAGGAGCTCCTGGACCTCGGCGAGGTCGGCCTTGAGGTCCTCGAGGTCCTTCTTCGGGCTGAGTGCTTCGATCATGTGCGCCAGCCGTTCGCCATGAGTGGATCCTAGGCACCGCAAAACGGCTCGCGAAAGGCGCCGCGCGGCTGCGGCGATTCTAGCAGCCGCCTGTATGATGGCGATAGAAAAATCTCACCCGATGAACACACGCCGCACTCTCGAAGGAGACGCCCGGCCCTCAGAAATTCTTGCGTGGGCGATGTTCGATTTCGCCAACTCGGGCTACACGACGGTGGTGATCACCGCGATCTTCAATGCCTACTTCGTCGCGGTCATCGCCGGGAATGCGCCGTGGGCGACTTTCGCGTGGACCGCGGCCTTGTCGGCTTCGTACGCGCTCATTCTGCTTACCGCTCCGGTCCTCGGGGCTTACGCCGACCTGAGGGCCGCCAAGAAGCGCCTGCTCCTGATCACAACCGCCGGTTGCGTGCTCGCGACCGCTCTGCTCGCGGTCACCGGCCCCGGAACACTCGTGCTGGCGATCGTGCTGCTGGTTTTCTCCAACTTCTGCTTCGGCTCGGGCGAGAACCTCATCGCCGCCTTCCTGCCCGAACTGGCGCGGGGCGAGGCCCTGGGGCGCGTGTCGGGCTGGGGTTGGAGCCTCGGCTACCTCGGGGGCCTTCTCACTCTGGGTCTCTGCCTGGGCTATGTCACCTGGGCTCAAGGGCAGGGCCAGCAGGCGCATCAGTTCGTTCCCGTTACGATGCTGATCACCGCAGCGACCTTCGCTTTGGCCAGCCTTCCGACGTTTCTGGTGCTGCGCGAGCGTGCCCGTCCGGGCCCGCCGAGCGAAAACTTCGCTCGGGCGGCCTTGGCACGCCTAGCGCAGACCGTGCGCCAGGCCGCCCGTTACCGGGATCTCGCGAGGTTCCTCGTGTGCATCGTTTTCTACCAGGCCGGCATCCAGACGGTCATCGCGCTCGCCGCGATATACGCCGAGCAGGCGCTCGGATTCACTACCAAGGAGACGATCATGCTCATTCTGGTCGTCAACGTGACCGCTGCGGCCGGCGCCTTTGCTTTCGGCGCCGTGCAGGACCGCCTTGGGCACGTGAGAACCATAGCGTTGACGCTCTGGCTGTGGATCGCAACGACGCTGATCGCCTGGTCGGCGACCGGGCCCGGTCTGTTCTGGGTGGCCGCCAATCTCGCGGGCCTCTGCCTCGGGTCTTCGCAATCGGCAGGCCGGGCGCTTGTCGGATACTTGAGCCCCGCGGACCGGCGGGCCGAGTTCTTCGGTCTCTGGGGTCTTGCGGTAAAGCTGTCCTCGATACTCGGGCCGATCACCTACGGCTCGGTGACCTGGGCGACGAGCGGCAACCATCGCCTCGCGATGCTGGCGACCGGGGGGTTCTTCGTCGCCGGGCTGGTCCTGCTTTCCGGAATCGATGTCGCGCGCGGCCGGCGTGCCGCGGAGGAGTCCTAGAGGCAGGGCGGAGCTCTTCAGGGAATCTGCGCGGCATCCATCTGCACCAGAATGCTGTCACTGTAGCTGGCCAGATAGGCCGAATCGCGATTGCGGTCGTAGTAGCGCGGGCGGGGAAGCATCGCAGCAAGGCGTGCCGCTTGCACCGAATCGAGAGCGGCGGCATTCACGCCGAAGTAATACCGCGCAGCGGCCTCGGCACCGAACACGTTCTCCCCCCATTCCGCGACGTTCAGATAGATCTCGAAAATGCGGCGCTTGCTCATGCTCGCCTCGAGCATCGAGGCGAGCATCGCTTCCTGGCCTTTGCGCAGCAGGCTGCGCTCGCCGGACAGAAACAGATTTTTCGCCAGCTGCTGGGTGATGGTCGAGCCTCCGGCGACGATCTTGCCGCGGCGCTGGTTCTTTTCCAGAGCGCGCTGAATCCCCTCCCAGTCGAAGCCGTCGTGCTCGACGAACTTCGCGTCCTCGGCGATGATGATGGCGCGTTTCAGCTCGCTCGAAATCCGCCCGTAGGGCACCCATGTGTGCCCGAGCGCCGCGCTCGGGTCCTTCTGCCTGAGCGCCTCCAGGCGCACCTCCATGACGCTCGTCGTTCCCGGGTTATGGTCGACCCAATAGAGAACCTGAGAGAGAAACCAGAACTCGTAGATCGCGAGACCCACCACCGCAGTCCCGGTTGCGTAGCAGAACAGCTTCCACAGCGAAACGAGGAGCCTCACCTTCGAAGGGACCCGCGCGATGGGCCAAAGGCGGCCGCGCCCTCGCTGTCAGTCGCTGAAAATCCTGTCGCCGCGCGTGAAATGCCAGGTGCGCGTGATGACAAGGATGTCGGTTTCTCTGCGGATGTCGGGAGGGAATTTGGCATAGGGTGCAGCCAGCCGGACAATTTGCTGGGCGGCGGCGTCGAGGATCTTGTACCCCGAGGACCGTTCGAGGTCCATCGCGGCCAGCGAACCGTCGGAGTTGATCGACACGGTGAGCCTCAAGCTGCCGTAGATCTTGCCGCGGGCGGTCTCGGGATAGTTCAGGTTGCCGATGCGTTCGATCTTCTGGCGCCAGTCTTCCACGTACAGGGCGTAGCGAACCTCGGACGCGCGCGCGCCCACAAACGTCTTGCGCGGCCGCTTGTTGTATTCGTCGATCTGGCGGGCGATCTGTGCCTCCATGCGCGAGATGATCAGCGCGCTCTCGGCGAGATCCGAGCCCGAAATCTGGGATTTCACCTCCGCCCGGGGCTCGGGCTCGGCCGACGGGATCTCCTCGGGCGACTGCAATTGCGAAAGGAGCTGCCGCTGGCTTGCTTCCATTTCCTGAACCTTGCGAGTCGCCTGCTTCAGGTCCGCGCCGCGCTCCGGCGGCTGCAGCAGCGGCAGCGGTGATTTCGCCTGGCGCTCGAGCTCCGTGTCGCCGCCGCCGTCCAGGCTCGCCTGCGCAAGCACGTCGGGCTGATCGGGCCGGGCACGGGTCTTCGAATTGACCAGCACGACGTCCAGCTGGGAGGCCGCGATACCCCGCAGCGTATCGGGCAGCCTGAAATGGATCGAAAGGACGATCGCGTGGAAAACGATGGAGAGCGAGAGCGCCATCGCAAGTGCCCGCGAGTCGGGGTCCAGCCTGTCGAGCGGCTGCGACCACGATCCCTGGAGCGCGGAGGCGGCACCGAGTCTCATAGAAGCTTAAAAGCTTTGAGAATCATGAGATTCTATGCTAATTCTCGTGTTTTGTCTCAAGTTCGCTGGTGCGAGGGTCCAGCGGCGGCCGCACTCGGCGAAAGACACAGCTGAGATCGGCGTCGACGAGGTCGATGCCCGTCACCGCGACCTCGACACCCGCGCCCGGATCGAGCTGAGGCAGCGAAGGCACCCTCGTGTACAAGGGCAGGCCGTCGAACTTGACCAGATTTTCGCGCACCACCTCGGCTCCGGCAATCTCCACGCGTTCCTGCAAAAGCCATCTGAGACACCAATAGTGCTCCATGCGACGCTGGAATTCATCGTAGGCCGCGTAGGTTCCCTCGAAATCGTGCACCGCCGACAGCATCAGGTCCGAATTCCGGGAGAAAGGCGGGGAGCCTCCCCGCAGGAGCGCGACGAGCTGCCACTGATTCACCAGATCCACGTACCGCCGCAGCGGCGAGCTTGCCCAGGCATAGTGGCTGATGCCCAGCCCCTGGTGCGCCATGGCGGATGTGGTCATCCTCACCTTACCCGTCGACTGCGAGCGGTAGATGGCTGCCACATCGTGGTCGTCGAGCAGTTTTCCCCAGGTGCTGTTCACGGTGATCATCAGCTCGGCGACGAGCTTGTCGAGAGGCGTTCCGCGGCGGCGCTCGGTGATCGTGACGCGTGCGTTGTCGCCGCTTCCATCGACGGTGAAATTGTAGTCGGGGCGCTCCACCGCTCTGGCGGACTTGCCGCGCACCCCTTCGAGCGCAAGCGCGAACCTCCACAGCGTGTTCAGGTCGCGCGAACAGGGAATGTCCTCCCGCGACGCTCCCTCGAGAAAAGCCGAATCGAGCGCTTGAACGGTGTGGTGGCGCAGGTTGCTGGCGATCGGCACGAGATCCAGACGGGTCTCCCGTCTCTCGATCGCGAGGTCCTCGGCACGCACCTCGAGATAGAGAGAGCACGCCGGGCGCTCGCCCCCCTCGGCCAGCGAGAATCGCGCGATCGCCTCCGGAGGCAGCATGGTGATCTTGCGTCCCGGCATGTATACGGTCGAAAGCCTCGCTCGCGCCACCGCGCCGAGTGGCGATTCCGGAGCGAACCCGAGAGCCGGGATGGCAATGTGGATGCCGACGCGAAAGCGACCGCCCGGGAGGTACGTCAACGAGAACGCATCGTCGATCTCCGTGGTGGCAGCGTCGTCGAGGCTGAAGGCGCTGACCTTCGCGACAGGCAGATCCGGAACGGCGGCGATCTCGAATTGCGAATCGAAGCCGGTTCCTTTCGGAAAATGCTCGTAGAGGAATCGGTTCAGATGGTAGTCGTGGCTGGGCGGCAGAGCGCCGCACCGTTCCAGGAGCTTCGCCGGCGAAAGGCCGGTCCTGGTGCAGGCCTCGTCGAGCGCTTTGGTCTCCGGACGGTTGCCGTCCGGCTTGTACAGCAGCTGTTCCCTCATCGGCCGGAATTCCTCGGGAAACACGCCGTTCGCGAGCTGCTCCGCCCAGGCCGCCGCCTGGGCCTGTTGTTGTTTCTTCTTCGCGATGCCTGCGAGCGCTGCCCGCAGCGTCTCCGGGGGCGCGGCGCGATAGCGCCCGCGGCCCTTGCGGTAGAAGTACACCGGCACCGAGTGCAGCTTCACCAGAATCCCCGCCGCCTCCACCGCGGAAGGCGAACGGCCGCAATATTCGCGCGCGAGGTCGGCGAAGCCGAACTCATCGACGCCGCAGCACTCCCACAGAAAATCCGCGTCCACGCCGCCTGCCATCGCCTCCGCCTGCGCAAGCAGGTCCGCTGCGCCGGGCTCCGAGAACCGGAGCAACACGTCTTTCGATTTGATCTTGGTCCGTTTTCCGTGGGGTGCTTCGACCTGAACGGAATTGTCGCCTTCGGTGAGCACCGTGGCGACCTTGAACGTGCCGCTGTCTTCGTAGAGAACGTTCACCGAGGGAACCATGCAGAGAAGGCCGCGTCGCGCCGGCCCGATGATGCGATAATTATATCGCAGCAAGCGCCCCGATCCCGCGTCCAAGAGCGCCCGACCCATGGCCACCATCGAGTCAATTTCAGTCGCGACTGCCCGCGTGCCTCTCGACCAGGTAACGAGCTTCGCGACTCGCACGGTTTCGGCGCGCGACTATGGGTTGGTCAAGGTGCGCGCGGGGGGCGTCGAGGGCATCGGGTTCTGCTACGCAGGGTCCTCCGGAGGAACGCTGGTCGCACAGGCGGTGGAGCATCTGCTCGCGCCGATTCTCGTCGGTCGCGACAGCCTGCTCGTCGAAGGCCTCTGGCAACGCATGTTCGAGGAAACGGTGTTGCACGGACGCGCCGGCAGCGTGATGCGGGCGATCTCGATACTCGACTGCGCGCTGTGGGACGCGAATTCACGCGCGGCCAAGCTTCCGCTCTACAAGTATCTCGGCGCCTGCGTCGAGCGCGCCGTGCCCGCGTACGCGAGCGGCGGGTACTACCTACCGGGCAAGACGCCGAAGAAGCTCGGGCACGAAATGGCCGGATACGTGAAGGCCGGTTTTCGCGCGGTGAAGATGAAGGTCGGCCGCGAATCCCCCAGGGAAGAGGAAGCCCGGGTGAAGGCGGCGCGTGAAGCGATCGGTCCCGATGTGGAGCTGATGCTGGACGCGAACAATGCCTGGCGCGACCTGCCTACCGCGATGCGTTACATGGAGCGCTTCGAGCTCTACGACCCCTACTGGATCGAGGAGCCGTTCTTTCCCGACGATATCGACAACCACGCGCGCCTGGCCAAGCTCACGCGCGTCACGGTCGCCACGGGCGAGATCGGCACCGGGCGCTGGCATTTCAAGGAGATCCTCGACAAGGGCGCGGCGCAAATCCTGCAGACCGACGCGCTGGTGTGCGGCGGCGTTTCCGAATGGAAAAAAATTGCCGCCACCGCGGCGAGCTACGGCGTGACCGTGTGCCCGCACTGGTTTCACGACCTCCATGCGCACCTGGTCGCGGCGACCTCGAACGCGCGCTACGTGGAATTCTTTCCCGACGACCAGGTGCTCAATTTCCGGCGTCTCGTCGACAAGCAGCTCAAGGTGGACGACGGCAAGCTGGTCCTGCCCACGTCCCCGGGGCTGGGGTTCGCGTTCGACGAAAAAGCCGTCGCACGCTACGCGCTCAAGGACGGCAACGCCGTCTGGAAGGTGTTGAAATAGTCACGACATCCCGGCGAAGTCCAGCAGCAGAGGGACGTGCTCGGGAAAACTCGCGAGGCTGTGGTCTCCGCCCTGGACGACCAGCTGCTTCGCCCCCAGGTACTTCTTGACCGCCACGCGGTAGTCGAGCACTTCATCGCCGGTTTCGACCAGGAGCAGGTACCGCTCCGGGTGCACTTCGGTCACGAAAAGCGCCTGCCACTCGCGCAAGTGCTCTTCGGTGAGCTCGTAGCTTTCCCCACCGTGGAAACTCTGTTGGGGCCCGAGGGTGGCCCGCAGGCCCACGTGCGGATCGATTGCCGGATTGATGAGCACCGCGCGCAAACCGTGTTTCTCGGCGAGCCAGGTTGCGTAGAACCCCCCAAGCGAGCTCCCGACCAGAGTGATTTTTCGCTGTGGGAATCGCGCCATCTCGGCCTCGACCGTCGCCACCGCCATGTCGGGGCGGTGAGGCAGGCTCGGGCAAAGGAACTCCGCGCCCCGTCCCCGCTCCTCGAGATGGCGCTTCAGGTACTGCGCCTTGGTTGACTGAGGGGAGCTGTTGAACCCGTGAAGGTAGAGGATCATGCCCGGGCCGAAGGCGTGCTGCGTGCCGAGAGCGACCGGAGCAGCAGCTCATGAATGCCGCCGAATTCCCCGTTGGACATGACCAGCACCTGATCGCCGGACCGCGCCTCCGCGAGCACGGCATCGGCGAGACGCTGCAGGTCGCTCTCCACGCGCGCGCGCGCGCCGAGCGGCGCGAGGGCGGCTGCGGCGTCCCATCCCAAATTGGCGCCATAGCAAAATACGCGGTCCGCCTGCTCCAGGCTCGAGGCCAGGCGATCCTTCATCACGCCCGTCTTCATGGTGTTGGATCTCGGCTCGAGCACGGCCAGAATGCGCGCGCTTCCGACCTGGTCGCGCAAACCCGAGACCGTGGTGGCGATGGCCGTGGGGTGATGGGCGAAGTCGTCCCAAACCGCAACACCGCCGGCGGTACCCCGAAGTTCCATCCGGCGCCGGACGCCTTTGAAGCGCTCGAGTGCTCCGATGGCATCGCCGGCGGCCACACCGGCAGCCCGCGCCGCCGCGATCGAGGCGAGCGCATTTTGAAGATTGTGCTCGCCTTGGAGGCTCATGCTCAGCGCTCCCATGCGCTCGCCGCTGCGGAGCACCTGCTTGCGCCCGCGCTCGATTGGGGCGGCGTTCCAACCATCGCTGACACCGAATCGCTCGATCGGGGTCCAACATCCCCGCGAAAGCACCCGGCCGATTGCGGCATCGGCACCATTGACCACCAGGGTGCCCGCGCTTGGAATGGTTCGAACGAAATGGTGAAATTGCGTCTCGATCGCCGCAAGGTCCGGAAAGATATCGGCATGATCGAACTCGATGTTGTTGAGAATCGCCACGGTTGGCCGGTAATGCACCATCTTCGATCGCTTGTCGAAGAACGCCGTGTCGTACTCGTCGGCCTCGATGACGAAATGGCGCCCGGCGCCCAGGCGGGCGGAGGCGCCGAAGTTGATCGGCACGCCGCCGATCAGAAATCCGGGCGCAAGCCCGGCGTCCTCGAGAATCCAGGCGAGCATCGCGGAAGTCGTGGTTTTCCCGTGCGTTCCCGATACCGCGAGCACTTGCCTGCCCGGCAGGGTGTTTTCAGCCAGCCACTGGGGGCCGGAAATGTACCGGTCACCGCGGTCCAATATCGCCTCCACGAGCGCATTTCCGCGGGTGACGACATTGCCCACGACCCATACGTCCGGCTTCAGAGCGACCTGGTCGGCCCCATACCCCGCGATGAGCTCGATGCCCAGCGCGTCGAGCTGCGTGCTCATCGGGGGATAGACGTTGAGATCGCAGCCGGTCACACGGTGGCCGGCGGCCTTCGCGATCACGGCGACACCGCCCATGAAAGTGCCGCAGACGCCGAGGATGTGGATGTGCACGGGTTGGCTAAGCGCGCTAAAGGCGAGGATGGCGCGCTCCGAAAAGAGCGGAATTCTAGCCTACTTCGCCGCGTTTTCCGGCTGCGGTATCATGCCCCGAGTACCGCCCGCTCTTTTCATGCCGAAAGACAGCAGCTTCAAGCAGCATCCGATGCGCGCGCGCATCGCGGCTGCCGCCGCCCGCTTGATGGCTGAGGACGGCCTCGAGGATTTCGCGCTCGCCAAGCGCAAGGCGGCTCGCCAGCTGGGCGCGGAGGATACCCAGTCGCTGCCGAAAAACGAGGAGATCGAGGCCGAGCTCCGCGCCTACCAGTCGCTCTACCAGAACGAAGAACAGCGCGAGCGCATCCAGTACCTGCGCCAGCGAGCGCTCGAGGTCATGCACTTGCTCGAGCGCTTTCGCCCCTACCTCGCCGGACCCGTGCTGAGCGGCACCGCCGGGCGCTACAGCGACATCGACCTGCAGCTGTTCACCGACGACGGCAAGGCGGTTGAGCATTTTCTGCTGAGCCGTAATATCGCCTACGACATCGCGGATGAGCGCCGTTTCGCCGGCGACCAGTCGCGCGCGGTGTCCGTCCTCAAGGTTGACTGGCAGGGTGTTCCGCTGAATCTGGCGATCTACACTTTGAAGGAAGAGCGGGGCGTCCTGAAGGCGACCCTGGCCGGGCGGCCCATCGAGCGGGCAGGTATTCAGGCCGTCACTCAGCTTTTGTCCGGCCCTGGCTAGCTAAAGGGTGCTTTGGCGCCCATTTTGGGGTCTATCTGGGCCAAATACTGCAGTTAAAAATCAGCTTCATGACGTCATTTGGCGATAACGATCACCATCTGTCGACAAAACGCACCGATCGTGACCGATGAGTTTTGCCCACGACCCCCATGAAAAACGCTCGCCTCGTGCTGTCCCACCGGTGACGAAAACCGCACCTCGGAAAAGCGTCCAATCCTGGACAAGTTCTGACATCTACGGCAAACTCGCCGCCATATCCAGGACGAGCGCAAGCAAGCAGCGCGCTCTCGAAACGCGGGGGAGGATTCCGGTCGAAATCCCGTTCATCGAGATAGGGCCCGCCGCCGGGTCCACAGACCCGCGGCGTTGAAGCAGGGCGCACTGGATTTGCCGCGACGCCGTCAGGGCGCGCGCGCAACCCCCGGTACCCAAAGGAGGGCAGCATGGATCTGCGCAAGCTGAAAAAGCTGATCGACCTCGTGGAAGATTCGGGGATCGCGGAGCTGGAGGTCACCGAGGGCGAGGAGAAGGTCAAGATCGTCAAAGGTGGCTCGGCGGGAAAAGAGGTGGTGCTGCTCTCGCCGTCTGCCGGTCCAGTGAGCGCTCCCGCGGTACAAACCGTCGGCGCGGCGCCCCCGGCGACCGCTCCGGCGGCAGCGGAAGCGCCCAAGGCCATGGAGGGCCATCTGGTGAAATCGCCGATGGTCGGAACCTTCTACCGGGCTGGCTCCCCGGGGGCAAAGCCCTTCGTCGAGGTGGGGGACACGGTGAAAGCCGGGCAGACCATCTGCGTCATCGAGGCGATGAAGCTGATGAACGAAATCGAGTCCGACAAGGACGGCGTGGTCAAGGCGATCATGGTCGAGAACGCCCAGCCGGTCGAATACGGCGAACCCCTGATGATGATCGGCTAGCCGCGCGATCGTGTTCGAGAAAATCCTCATCGCCAACCGGGGAGAAATCGCGCTGCGCATTCAGCGCGCGTGCCGCGATATGGGCATCAAGACCGTCGTGGTCCACTCCGAGGCCGACGCCGAGGCCAAGTACGTCAAGCTCGCCGACGAATCGGTGTGCATAGGCCCCCCGCCGTCCGCAGCCAGTTATCTCAACATTCCGGCCATCATCAGCGCGGCGGAGGTCACCGACTCCGAGGCGATCCACCCCGGCTATGGATTTCTCGCCGAAAACGCGGATTTTGCGGAGCGCGTGGACAAGAGCGGTTTCGTCTTCATCGGGCCGACGGCGGAGACCATCCGGCTGATGGGCGACAAGATCAACGCCAAGCAGGCCATGGAAAAAGCCGGCGTGCCCTGCGTTCCGGGCTCGGGCGGCGCGTTGCCGGAGGCCCCCGAAGAAGCGCTCAAGGTCGCGCGAAAAATCGGCTATCCGGTCATCGTGAAATCGGCCGGCGGGGGCGGCGGGCGCGGCATGCGAGTCGTGCACACCGAGGCCGCCCTCAAGAGCGCGATCAGCGTCACCCGCGCCGAAGCCGGAGCCGCTTTCGGCAACGACACCGTCTATCTGGAGAAGTACCTGGAGAATCCCCGGCACATCGAGGTGCAGGTGCTTGCCGACGAGCATCGAAACGTCATTTATCTCGGTGAGCGCGACTGCTCGATGCAGCGGCGGCACCAGAAGATCATGGAAGAAGCCCCGGCGCCGGAGATCACCGCGAAGACGCGCGCGCGGATCGGCGAGCGCTGCGTGGAAGCGTGCCGCAAGATCGGGTACCGGGGAGCGGGCACCTTCGAGTATCTCTACGAGGACGGCGAGTTCTACTTCATCGAGATGAATACCCGCATCCAGGTCGAGCATCCGGTGACCGAGATGATCACCGGCGTCGATATCGTCCAGGAGCAGATCCGCGTCGCCGCGGGAGAGAAGCTCTCGGTCCGCCAGAAGGACATCGAGTTGCGCGGTCACGCCATAGAGTGCCGCATCAACGCCGAGGATCCGTTCAGGTTTACGCCCTCGCCGGGGCGGATCACCTCGTACCATGCGCCCGGGGGTCCGGGCATCCGGGTCGACTCGCACATCTACCAGGGCTACACCGTGCCGCCCAACTACGATTCGCTGATCTGCAAAGTGATCGCGTACGGGGCCAACCGCGACCAGGCGATCAGGCGCATGCGCATCGCGCTCTCGGAAATGGTCGTCGAGGGAATCCAGACCAACATCCCGCTGCATCAGGAGCTGCTGCTCGACAACCGGGTCATCCGGGGTGGGATCAATATCCACTACCTCGAGCACAGGCTTGCCCAGCAAAAGAAGCGCGACTCCCCACGATAAAGGGCCGGGCGCGTGACCTTGACCGCGCTGATCGTCGACGTGCCGGGAAGCGAAGCGGAAAACCTCTCCGATGCGCTGCTCGCAGCCGGCGCGCTGTCGGTGACCTCCGAGGAACTGCACCGGGCAGGGCGCAAGACCGCTCTCATGGAGCTGAGCGAGCCCGGCGCGTGGTCCTTCGTGCGCCTTACCGCCCTCTGCGGAGGAGAGCAGGAGCCCGCGCAAGTGCTCAGCCGGGCCTGCGCCGCATCGGGCGTTGCGGTTCGCGCGCACCAGCTGAGCCGTGTTCCAGACGAGGACTGGGTCGCCAAATCGAGGAGCGACTTTGGCCCGATTCGCGTGTCGCAACGCCTCTGGGTCGTGCCGAGCTGGTGCACTCCGCCCGAGGCCGACGCGGTCAACTTGTTGCTCGACCCCGGCCTGGCGTTCGGGACCGGAAGCCACGCGAGCACGCGCCTTTGCTTGCGCTGGCTCGAGCGCCGGATCGCCGGCGGGGAGACGGTTCTCGACTACGGCTGCGGTTCCGGTATATTAGCCATCGCCTCGCTCATGCTCGGGGCCAGCCGCGCCGTGGGCATCGACATCGATCCCGACGCCGTGGCGGCGGCCAGGGCAAATGCCCTGCGCAACGGGGTGGCGGGGGAATTCCTCGAGAGCGGCTCGCCGCTCGATTTCACGGTCGACCTTGTGGTCGCAAATATCCTGGCGAACCCGCTGAAGATCCTCGCACCGATCCTGGCGGAGCGGTGCCGGCGCGGCGGTCATATCGCGCTCTCGGGAATCCTCGCCGAGCAGGCGAGCGACGTGGAGCAGTGCTACGCGTCCTGGATCTCGTTCGCGCCGCGCGATGAAGAGGACGGCTGGGTCTGCCTCTCGGGAGTCAAGCAATGAGCATGATGACTCGCTGCCCGACCTGCGGTACCGCGTTCCGGGTGACCGAGCAGCAGCTCGCGATACGCGACGGCCAGGTCCGCTGCGGGCGCTGCGATACCCTGTTCGACGCGATCGCCTCGCTCAGCTCGGACCCCGTGACCCGTCCGCCCCGCGAAAAGCCCTCGCCCCCGACCTCGGGCAGCATGGCCGTCCTGCTCGGCACCGAGAAGGATCGCTCCTTCGATTTCGGACCTCCGGAGTCCCGGCCTGCGAGCCGCTTGTGGCTGCTCGGCACCCTGCTGTTGGTGATCGCGCTGGCGGCTCAGGGCGCTTATCGTTACCGGGGAGAAGTGTCGGTGCTCGTTCCGGAGGCAAAGCCTCTGCTGGAGCGCATGTGCGCCGAGCTCGGTTGCGATGTCCCCTTGCCGCGCCGCGTGGAGCTGCTCAGCATCGAGACTTCCGATCTGCAGGCGGAAGGGAGCCACCCCAGCGTCATGGTCCTGACCGCCACCCTCAGAAACCGCGCCGCGTTCGTTCAGGCCTATCCGGCCTTGGAATTGAGCTTGACCAGCGCCCAGGGCGAGACGGTCGCGAGACGCGTGCTCATGCCGAAAGACTACGTCGCGCCGCCGGCGCGATCGGACGCGGGCTTCGCCTCCGGCAGCGAGCTTCAGATCAAGGTGTTCATCGAAGCCGCCGCGCTCAAGCCGACCGGTTATCGCCTGTACCTGTTTTACGCATAGAGGCCAAATGACGCGCATCCTGATCTGCGGCTCGATCGCCTACGACAACATCATGGTGTTCCCGGGCCGCTTCCGCGAGCAGATCCTTCCCGAGCAGATCCACATTCTCAATGTATCGTTTCTCGTTCCCGAGCTCAGGCGCGAGTTCGGCGGCTGTGCGGGCAATATCGCCTACAACCTGAGGGGGCTGGGCTCGGACCCTCTGGTCATGGGCACGGTGGGAGACGATTCGCTGCTGTATTTCGAGCGCCTCGAGCGGCTCGGCATCAACTTCGACTGCGTGCGCCAGATACCCCAGACCCTGACCGCCCAGGCGTTCATCACGACCGACCTGGACGACAACCAGATCACGGCGTTCCACCCCGGCGCGATGAATCACTCGCACGAGAACAAGATCACGCGGGAGCTGGGCGCGGGCCTCGCGATCATCGCCCCCGACGGCAAGGAAGGGATGGTGGAGCACGCGCGCGCGCTCGCGGACCTGGGCATTCCTTTCATGTTCGACCCGGGACAGGGGCTGCCGATGTTTTCCGGCAAGGAGCTGCTCGCCTTCGTCGAGCAGGCAAGCTACCTGGCGGTAAACGACTACGAGGGCCGGATGCTCGAGGAGCGTACCGGACGCAAGCTCCAGGACCTCGCGCCCGAGCTCGAGGCGCTGATCGTCACGCGGGGCGCCGAAGGCTCCATCATCTACGCCAAGGGGGATCGAATCGACATTCCCTGCGCCAAGGCAAAAGACGTCCTGGATCCCACCGGCTGCGGCGATGCGTACCGCGCGGGCCTGCTCTACGGCATTGCTTCGGGTTTCGACTGGCAGAAGACGGGAAGGCTCGCCTCCGTGATGGGAGCGATCAAGGTCGCTTCGCGCGGCGGTCAGAACCACTCGGTCAACCTGGACGAAATCCGAAGCCAGTTCCGCAGCAATTTCGGATCCGACCTGTGAGAGCCCCCCGAAACGCGATCTCCTAGGCGCGATGGCGGCCGGCCGCACCCCGACTCTGCTGTTTCTGCTTCGACTGGCAAGGGTCACGCTCCATCTGCTCCGGGGCCTCGCCATCGCCTCGTTCGTTTTCCCGTGGATCTCCAAGCCCGGGCGCGACACGCGCAAACGCCGCTGGTCGAGAAAGCTGCTCTCCATTCTCGCCGTGTCGGTGCGCGGGAGAAATGCGCCGGAGAGTCTCCCCGAGCGCTGCGTCCTGGTACTCAACCATATTTCCTGGCTCGACATCTTCGTGATCAACGCGACGTCCCCCGCGACCTTCATCGCGAAATCCGAGATCCGCGATTGGCCGTTCGTGGGCTGGCTCTGCACCCTGGTCGGAACCCTGTATATCGAGCGCGGCAGGCCCTCCGCGGTCCGCAAAGCCACGCGTGCGATCGTCGCGGAGCTCGAGCGCGGCGTGTTGATAGCGCTCTTCCCCGAGGGCACGACCACTTTCGGCCGGAGCCTGGAGCCTTTCCACGCGGCGCTGTTCCAGCCGGCGCTGGACGCGGCGGCGACGCTGCAGCCGATCGCCCTGCGCTACCTCGACGCGGCGGGGGCGCCCACGGACGCCGCGGGGTACGTCGGCGAAACGACGTTCATGGAATCCGTGTGGACCATCCTCTCGACGCGCCGCATCGTCTGCGAGCTCAGCCTGCTCGCGCCGATTTCCGTGCACGGCCAGACGCGGCGCTCGCTCGCCGCGAAAACCGAGGGGGCTATCGCCCGCGCCCTGGACGTGCCCGCGCCCGGCCCGTCGCATGCGCGCCGCAAGGAACCTGGTACAGCTGCCGGTCCTCGAGGCGGATAGCGCTCAGCTGCCCGCCCCACACACAACCCGAGTCGAGCGCGAGCAGCTTGGGCGCGACGCGCAATCCCAGCGCCGACCAATGCCCGCAGACGACGGTGCTGCCGGCGCTCCTCCGGCCCGGCACATCGAACCACGGCAGGTACCCTTTGGGCGCTTGTGTGGTCTCGCCCTTGGTCTCGAACTCCATGACGCCCTGCGCCGTGCAGAAACGCAGCCGCGTCATCGCGTTGACGATGACGCGCAATCGATCGGCTCCGGTCAGACCCTCGTCCCAGCGCTCGGGGCGCGAGCCATAGAGCTGGGCGAGGAACTCCCCGTATCCGGGGCCGCGGAGCTGCGTCTCGACCTCTTTCGCGAGCGATCGCGCCTTGGCGATGTCCCACTGGGGCAGGAGGCCTGCATGGACCAGCGTCGTGTTCCCCTCCACGTGGATCATCGGGCGGCTTCGCAACCAGTCGAGCAGATCGCCCGCGTCGGGCGCTGCGAGCACCTCGTCGAGCGTGTCGTCCTTGCGAGACTTCACATGGCCCAGGGCGAGCGCGAGCAGGTGCAGATCGTGGTTGCCGAGGACGACCACGGCGCCGTCTCCGAGGTCTCGCACGAAGCGCAAGGCGGCGAGCGAAGCGGGGCCGCGGTTGACGAGATCGCCCACGAACCAGAGCCGGTCGCGCGCGCGATCGAAACGGAACGCCCCGAGCAACGCCTGCAGCTCGTCGAAGCAGCCCTGAACGTCGCCGATCGCGTAGGTGGCCATCTCTCGGTCGGCTCCAGCCCGGGTCCGCCCGGCTACTCCTCCTGCACGATGCCGTTGCGGCGGATGAACGCCGCCCAGCCGTCGCGTTCCTTTTTCAGGTCGGCCGCGAATTGCCCGGGGCTGTCGAACACCGGCACCAGAGCCTGAGCCTGGAGCTTCTCGCTCAGGGCCGGAGACTTCATGGCCTTGACGATTTCGGCGCTCATCCTGTCGACGATAGCGCGCGGCGTGCCCGCGGGCGCGACCACGCTGAACGACGTGAACACCTCGATGGGAAATCCCGCCTCGGCGAGCGTGGGCACGCCCGGCAACAGGGGCGTGCGTTGATTGACGGCGAGCACCAGCACTTTGCCCGAACGGATATGCGGCAGCGCCGAGGCCACGTCGGGAAACATGAATTTGATGTCGCCGCCGAGCAAGTCCTTGTACGCCTGGCCCACTCCCTTGTACGGGACGTGCACGAACCGCGCACCCGATGCCTCCTCGAGCATGCGCACGCCGAGGTAGGTGGGGCTTCCGGTTCCCGCGGAGGCGAAGGGAATCTTCCCGGGCTCGCGCCTGCCCAGGGCGACCAGATCGCCGACGGTCTTCACCTGCAACGACGGGTGCACGCATATCGCCTGCGGCGCGATCACGGCGCGCGCCACCGGCGAGAAGTCCCGCTCCGCGTCATACGGAAGGTTCTTGTACAGGCTCGGATTCACCGTCAGCGCGGGGTTCGCCGAGACCAGAAACGTGTAGCCGTCGGGCGCCGATTTCGCGGCGATCTCGGCGCCGATATTGCCGCTGGCGCCCGGGCGGTTGTCGATCACGAACTGCTGCTTGAGCGCCTCTCCCAGCGCCTGGCCGAGCAGGCGCGCGAACAGATCGGTGCCGCCGCCCGGAGACGAGGGCACGATCAGCTTCACCGGCTTCGACGGCCATGCGTCTTGCGCGGCGCACGGAACTGCGAGCAAGGCGAGCGCGAGCGCGGAGCTTGCGGCAACATTCATCGTCTTCATCGTTTCATCCTGTGAGCACCGCGTTCCAGACCGTTGTAATAGAATGGCGCGGCGCAATCCCCTCCAAAGCCCCATGGCCTTGAAACCTTCGAAATCGATTCTCAGCGGCTTGAAGAACATGCTGCATCGCGAGCCCGAGAAGCCCCCGGAGCCCGCGAAGAAGCCGTCCGGCCCTGCACGGAAGAAATCCGCTGCGCCCGCTGCGGCTGCGAAAAAGCAGCGCCCCGCTGCGCCCGCCGCCGAACCATCCGCTCCCGCTCCCGAAGCTGCATCGGATCCAGCGTCCGACAAGAAGAAGGTCAAGAATCAGCCTTGGTACCGGCATCGCCAGCGCTGGTAGCGCCGGCGCATGTCTTCTGCAGCGCACCTCAGACGGCTTCGAACGTCTTGTCCTTCATCGACGCGGCGAACCCGTAGAACACCTCGTGGACCTTGCCCCAGCTCTTCAGCGCCTTCATCCGGTCGAGCCAGCGTCTGACGTTCGGATACGCGGAGTAATCCGCCCGCACGATCTCGCCCAAGCCGACGAAGGGCGCTCCGAAATAATCCGCGACGCTGATCTGGTCTCCGCACAGGTATTTCTTCTTCGATCCCAGCAGGCTTTCGTCCAGGACCTTCAGCCACCCTTGAGCGCGTTCCTTGCCCCACGCGAGCGTCGCGGCGTGCGCCTCGTCGCTGCGCCGTTTGTGGTTGGGGAAAATCTGGGGATAGACCAGGCCGTAGGCGAATTCGCGGCAGACCTGCGTGTTGGTCCAGTCCATCATCTCGTTGACCTTGGCGCGCGCCTTGAGCTCCTTGGGGTACGCCGGTGAGCCGATTTTCTCGGCGAGGTACTTGAGAATCGCCGAGCTCTCGGTGAGCCGGAAATCGCCGTCCTCGAGCAGGGGCACGAGGCGGTTGGGATTCTTCGCCACGTACGGCGGCTGATAGTGCTCGCCTTTCATGAGGTCGACGACCTGCAGCTCGCAATCGATCCCGTTCTCGGAGACGAAAAGCCACACCGGGCGGCTGGTCGTGGAAACGGGGTGGTAGTAGAGCTTCATGGGAGTTTCTCCTTCACGGATAAACCGGAATGGGGCGGAAACGTATAATCATACCGAAGCCCGCTGCTGCGGGGCTACCCGATCTCTGGTGAAAAATAGTGCATGCGGCGTAAGACCTCGGAGGAATCACCGGACGGGTCGCTCGACTGGCCGGCCGCAATCCATCGCGCGCTCAAGTCGCATGGAGTGAGGCAGGTCTCCTACGTCCCCGACGCCGGCCACAAGCGCCTGATCGAGCTGTGCCACGCCGACAGGAGCATGGCGGCCGTGCCGCTCACCACCGAGGAGGAGGGGATCGGTCTGGCCGCGGGCGCCTGGCTGGGCGGAGAACGCGCCGCGCTCCTCTTGCAGTCGAGCGGCGTGGGCAACTGCATCAACGCGCTGACGCTTTCGTCGAACTGCGGCTTTCCCCTGCTGATGCTCGTGACCCTGCGCGGCGAATGGGGAGAGTTCAATCCGTGGCAGATTCCGATGGGACAGGCGACCCCCGAGGCGCTCCGGCTCGGCGGCGTTCACGCGCTGCGCCTGGAGCAGGCCGAAGACGCGTTCGACACCGTGACCGCGGCGGCGAAGCTCGCTTTCGGGGGCTACGGCGCCGTCGCGGTGCTGATCGCCCAGCGCATGATCGGCGCAAAGGCCTTCGAGGAAAAGCGGTGAGCGGGGCGAAGCTCGACCGCCGTTCCGTGGTGCGCGCCCTGCTCGAGCGGCGCGGAGACCTTCTCGTGGTCGCCGGGCTCGGGTCCAGCGCCTGGGATTGCACCGCGGCGGGGGACCATCCGCTCACCTTTCCGCTGTGGGGAGCGATGGGATCGGCGTGCATGATCGGCCTGGGACTCGCGATCGCTCAGGCCCGGCGGCGCGTCCTCGTCGTCACCGGGGACGGGGAAATGCTCATGGGGCTGGGCAGCCTCGCCACCATCGCGGTCCAGCGTCCCGGAAATCTCGCGATCGTGGTGCTCGACAACGAGCGCTACGGCGAGACGGGAATGCAGAAGACGCACACGGCGTACGGAACCGACCTCGCGGCAATCGCCACCGCATGCGGATTCGCCAAGGCGGAGATCGTCCGTAGCGCCTCGCAGATTGCCGGCGTGCGGGCGGGCATCCATCGCGGCAAGGGACCGCTCTTCTACCAGGTGAAGGTCGCGAGCGATCCGGATCCGCTCGTGCTTCCGCCGCGGGACGGCGCCTACCTCAAGCACCGGTTCCGCGAAGCCCTGCTCGGGAAGAGCTCCGCGGCAGAATAACCGCGGCTCACTGCTCCATCGAGCTCGCGGCGAATACCTCCTCGAGCGCGAGCAGGCGCGGCGTCAGGCCCTGCTCGAGCGAATAGCGCGCGGCGGTCTCGAGCACGTTCCGGTTCGCCTCGATGCCGTGGCGCACGAGCGGCGCCCGCAGCGCGTCGCCCGCCTCGCGCGCCAGGAGACCCGCGGCGCGGTAGTACTCCGCGTGCGCGATGCGTTCCCGGTCGGCCATCTCGTTCGCGCGCTCGAACGCCTTGTACAGATTCAGAACGACCCAGGGATGCTTTTCCGCGATCTCCCTGCGGATCACCATGCCGTGGTTGATCGGGAAAATGCCGGTCTTGCGGTAGTAACGCACGCCCTCGGCGAGCGGATCCGGAAAGAGCGGCTTGATCGCCGGATGGTTCCACAGGTCGGCGGTGCTCCGGTCCACCAGATTGGGATTGACGATGTAGTGGATCACCCCGTCGAGCTCCCCGGAGAGCATCATGCCGCCGATGTTCTTTTCCGGGGGGATCTGCTGGATGATCACCCCGGGCGGAGGCGTGAACCCGATCGCCGCGCGGTGACTGTGCGAGGGGGTGCGCTCCATCCAGAACTCCATGTCCCGGGGCGCGACGCCGAACTCGTGCTCGAGCACGCC
>Ga0137403_10000588_pt1 | contig 46992 bp, 42 predicted proteins | sample CZOMad2_1_16fung_FD_122057 | JGI IMG/M metagenome (GOLD analysis project Ga0137403, IMG submission 122057) | Vadose zone soil fungal communities from Angelo Coast Range Reserve, California, USA - CZOMad2_1_16fungal (Hybrid Assembly) | ecosystem: Environmental > Terrestrial > Soil > Vadose zone... | reverse complement strand
ACGGCGCCGCGCACACGGCAGCCCCGGCCACGACCACCCAGCGCGCCGACCCCTCGGCCATCCCCGCCCGTTCCTGCAGCGTGTCGAGCAGGCGGGGGAGGTTGACCGACGCCCCGATGATGATGCCCCCCAGCAGCGCCGCGTCCACCGCCACGAACTGCACCGCGCGCCGGATCGGCGTCCAGGGTGTGCTCCGGCCCGGTGCGCCGCGCAGCAGCTCGATCCAGGACCCGTAGAGGGTGGCAAACGTTTGGAGCGGCCGGGGCAGCCGGCGATCAACGTAGAGCGCCAGCGGCTCGGAGGCGCGGACCAGCCAGGGGCTGGCGAACGCCGTGACCACCGATACCGCCGCCGCGACGTGCGGCAGCGCGGCGGCCGATCCCCCTAGGCCGGCGCCGATACCGGCGATGATGAACGCGAACTCCCCTGTGTGGGCTACGCTCATGCCGGCCCGAACGCTCAGTCGCGTGCCGTGGCCGGTGAGAAACGCCCCGGCGCTCACGCCCACGATCTTGCCGACGATCAGCACGGTCACCAGCGCCGCAATGAGCCGCCAGTTCGCCGCGGCGATGGCCGGATCGAGCAGCATGCCCACCGCGACGAAGAAGATCGCGCCGAACATGTCCCGCAGCGGCCGCACCAGCTGCTCGACCGTTCGGCCCGCCCCCGACTCGTATACCAGGGAGCCTGCGAGAAACGCCCCCAGCGCAACCGAGTACCCGGCCGAGCGGGCGAGCAGGGCGGCTGCGAAGCAGAGGCCCACGCTCGCCACCAGCGTCGTTTCGGGGCGGCGGAGCCGGGCCACTGCGCGCATCGAAGGCGGCACGACCAGCAGGCCCAGCGCGAGTGCACCGGCGAGGAAGGCGAGCAAGCGGGCACCGGTGCGTGCGAGATCCGCGCCTGTCAACCCGCCGCCGGAAGCCAGGGCCGTCGCCACGGCGATGAGTAGAATCGCCGCCACGTCCTCGAACACGGTGATCGAAAGCACCAGCTCCCGGAGCGGTCCCTCGACCCGGACATCGCCGAGCACGCTTGCCGCGATCATGGTGCTCGACACCGCTACCACCGCCCCCGCCAGCACGCTTGCCTCCGGGCTCCAGCCGAACAGCCGGCCGACCAGGGTGCCCGACGCCAGGAGCAGACCCACCTCGAGCAGCACGACCAGCGCTACCCGTGGGCCCATCCGGATGAGGCGCCGGAGACTGAACTCGAGCCCAATCGAGAACATGAGCAACACCACGCCGAGCTCGGCGAGCGTTCGCACCGTCCCGACGTCCGCGACCAGCGGCAGCGGCACGTGCGGGCCGACCACCAGGCCGGCGACGATATAGCCGGGAACGGCGGGCAGATGAAGTCGCTGGAACCCCACGGACGTCACGGCCGCGACACACAAGACGAGCGCCAGGTCCGTCAGGAAGGCTTGGGCGTCCATCGTCGCTCGGGAGGGGGAGAACGGGGCCGGTGACCCTGCGCCATCCGGCCCGGCAGATGTAGTTTACGGCATTCGAGGAGGGCACGACATGATGGCACGGGCGAATGCAGCGCCGGCCCTGGAACCCAGCCCCGAAGCGGTGCAGGCGGCGCGCGAGCGCCTCCGCGAACGAGGGATCAACGCGACCGAGGAGATCGTCCGGGAGGCGCTGCGGAGCGTGCTCGCGATCGAGGGCGCGCGCCTCGATCGCCGGGCGCGAGAGGCGGCGGCGGCCTGTCTGCTCCGAATCCAGGAGGCGACCCGCGAGGCTCTCGCCGCACTGGTGCAGCCGAACGCCCCGACGGCTCCGATTCCGGCTGTTCCCGGGGTCGCACACCCGGCCAAGTCGGCGCCGCCGCTCAAACGGGACACTCCGGTCAACCTGGCCGAGATCGTTCGCCGTCGACTGGGCGATGAGCTGCCACCCGCACCGCCGGAGCGCCCGCTCGCCTCGCCTACCCCTCCACCATCCCCTGCCCGCTCGGCCGAGCCCCGCCGCCCCGTCTTCAAGCGACCTCGCGGGCGCTGACCGCCGCATTCCCCCGTCGGGCCTGCCTCGGCTTGCGGTCCGGCGGGACCGCACCCCATGTTGGAGCCACGGGGGTTCCTCCCCCAGCCGTCGTCGTCACCTTGAGCGCAGGAGGATCGCGCCATGGAAGGACTCATTATTTCGACGGGCCTCTATCTCTGCTTCGCCCTGATCGTCGTAGGTGCCTGCCTCGCGTTCCCGTCCCGGCCCAGGGTGGTCCAGCGGCATTGGGCCGGCGTGCTCCCCGGCGACACCGTGGTGGTTCACGGGGAATCGCGGCAGGTAGTCGAGATCGATTTCGACCATGATAGCGTGCGGGTGGATCACCCGTTCGATCTCGCACCCCAGCCCGGCGACTGGGTGGTCGTTCGGCACGCGCCGGCCTGACCGCGCCTAGTGAGGGCAAGGCAGCGAGTCGTACAGCAGCACCCTCACGTGGACGTATCGTCGCTCCTCCACCCGGCAGACCGTCCCCTCGAGCTGAGCGGGGTACCACGCTGCCTGGGGCTCCCGCTTGCCCGCCTGCTCGTGACTGACCACCACCCAGATCCGGCGCGATCCGGTCCGATGTGCTGCGAGCCATGAATCGAGTGTCTGGGTGAACTGCGGGTCGAACGGGTCGATCGCGCCCCAAGGCATGGAGGGGAACAGCGGTTCGGCCACGGAGCCGCCCCCGCGCTGGTCCACGTAATAGTCGAACGGCCAGCGTACGTACGGCGCCTCGAACAGGACTGCGTCATTTGGACGCGCGCGCTTGAGCAGCTCCCACGTTGCAGCCCGCCATCCTTCTTTCGGGTTACGGCCGGTATACCAGTGGACCAGCCCGCGGCCGGCGAAGCCGAGCAGCACCACCAATGCGCCGGCCCTGAGCGCTGCCGGCCGGAGGCCCGCCACGCCCGCCGCGGCGAGGAGCGCAAACGCGGGCAGGGCGACGATCAGGTACCTGGATATGAAGATCGGCTTGAGCAGCAAGGAGAACAGGAAGCTCCCCAGCACCGGGACCAGCAACCAGGCGAGCAGAAACAGTTGGCCCCATCGCACCGAACGGCCGCCGGCCGGCTGCCGCGCATTCCGGAAGGTCACGAGGCCGGCGCAGCAAGCGACGGCGTAGGCGATCGTCAGACCCCGTCCGCCCCGCCCGGCGAGATCGTCGAACACGTCGATCAGCGTCCCGAAGGAGGGCCGCTGTACCCACCAGAGGTTGTTACCCGAGATCATGCCGGGAATGAGCGGACTCACGAGCAGCCCGATGCCGGCGGTGGCGGCAAGGACGTAGCGGCGCAGCCCGGTAGACCGCGGCAGCAGGAGGCCCGACACGAAGTGAGCCGCGAGTACCAGCGCGCCGAAGAAGTGGGTGTACATGGCCGCGGCACCCACGACGGCGTATGCCGCCCAGTTCGCCGCGGTAGGACGGTCGAGGGCGCGGACAAAGAGGTATGAAGAGGTTGTCGCCAGGAACAGCACCAGCGCATAGCCGCGGGCCTCTTGCGCGCCCTGGGCCACGGCGAACGCGTTCACGGCGAACAGGAGGGCGGCGAGCGTTCCGGTGGGCTGCCCGAACAGGCGGCGGCCCAGAGCATAGATCGGCAGGACCGTAGCCGCCGCCAGAAGGGCCGAGAGCGACCGCACCGCGAGCTCGCTGGTCCCCAGGCGTACCCACCAGTGCAGCAGCACGTGATAGGGAGCCATGTTCCGCTGGGAGGAGAGCAGGAGGGTCTGGAGGTCGGCCCACTTCAGCCGGGCCATGCCCACGCTGAACGCCTCGTCCAGCCAGAGGCTCTGCGCGCCGATCCGGTAGAGGTCCAACGACGCCGCGATCGCGAGTGGGATCAGCAGACCGGCCAGCTCGAGCCAGCGCCTCCGTTGCGCCTCGGGCCCGGGGAGCGCTTGGACCCCATCCTCCACCCCGATCCCGAGCTTCGTCACGCGAGCGTCCCGCTCCGGCCGAAAGACCAGGGGTTGATTCGAGTCAGCCGTGAGCAGCCGGCCGGTTCACTGCTCACGAATTGGCGTGGCGACGGATGGAGCGGGAGGGGGTGCCGATGCTGCTGACCTACTGCCTCCGAGCTCCCGAGGAGGGATTCGAACCCCCGACCCGCTGATTAACAGTCAGCTGCTCTACCAACTGAGCTACTCGGGAAAGGGCTTCGCGCATCGGCGAAGCCGCTGTCAAGCTAGCCCGCTGCACTGCCAGGCTCAACCCGGCCCCTGGGCAACGGAGGACGGTCAGCGTCTCCGCTTGGTGCTATGCGCCCCGGGCCCTCGCGAGAGGCCGTCCTATGACGCAACGGGCCGCTAACCGGCCGGGGTCCCTTCTCTCTTAGCGCGGCGGCGGCGGCCTGTCTACCGGCAGCGTATCCCCCGGCACGACCGGCCACCCCCCACCCAAGGCTTGGTAGAGCGTGACCGCGGCGGTCGCCTCCGCCCCCTGCGCCTGCGCCAGCGACAACTCCGCGCTGAACAGGCTTCGCTGCGCATCGAGCAGGTCCAGGTAGCTCGAGAGTCCCGACTCGTAGCGCCGCTGGGCGAGCGTGAGCGCACGGCGGAGTGCGTCCACCTGGGTCTGCTGCGCGGCGACCTGGTTTCGGGTCGAGCGCACGCCGGCGAACCCGTCCTCCACCTCCCGCAGCGCGGTGAGCACTGCTTGCTGGTACCCGTACCGCGCCTGATCTGCCCGGGCCCGCGCGACGTCCACTTGCTTTCCGACCACGCCGCCGGTGAAGATAGGAACGGACACCTCGCCGAGGATCTGGTAGATCTCGCTCCGGGACTTGAACAACCCAGACGTGTTGGGGCTGTAGGTGCCGTAGTCGCCCACGACGGTAAAGGTGGGGAAGAGGTTCGCCTCGGCGGCCCCGATCCGCGCGACGGCGGCGTGCAGCTGGGCCTTGGCGAGCCGCACGTCCGGCCGGCGCTCCAGCACACTGGATGGCAGGAATTCCGGCAGCTTGAGCGACCCGAGCACCTCGGGGAGCACGCGCCCGCGCGGGATGCCGGCCGGGTTTCGGCCGACGAGCACGCTCAACTGGTCCTCCGCCTGTACGATCTGCCCTTCGAACTGTGCGACGCTCGCCGCCGGGCTCGCCACCTCGGACTCGAACTGGCGGACGTCCAGTTCCGAAATCACGCCTTCGCTGAACCGCCGCCGGGCGAGCCGGAGCGTTTCCCGGTTCGCGTCGAGCGTCCGACGCGAGATCTCGAGTTGGAGGTCGAGCTGGCGAAGCTGGAGATACGCGCTCGCGACGCTGCCCACCAGCGAGAGCACGACCGCGCGCTGGTTCTCCTCTTGCCCCAGGAGATCGGCCCGGGCGGCTTCTGTCGCCCGGCGGATTCGGCCCCAGACGTCGAGCTCCCAGCTCAGGTTGGCGGTGAGCTGGATTTGATTGAAGGTGAACGCGCCCAGGCTGCCGAACGTGGTCTTGGTCCGACCCGCTACGCCGTTGCCCGTGATCTGCGGGAAGAAGTTCCCCCGGGTGGACGCCAACTGGGCCCGGAACTCCAGGACCGCCGCGACCGCCACCTTGAGATCCCGGTTCTCCCGGAGTGAGGTCTCCACCAGCTTGCGGAGCTCGGGGTCGATCAGGAGATCGAACCAGGCCAGGTTGGCGGTGGTGTCCTGCACGCGCGCCGGCATCTCGCGCGTGGTGTCCGAGGACGGCGCGGGCGCGGCCGGCTCGAGCGGCTCGGTGTCCCGGTGCGCCCGTAGGGAGTCGTAAAACGGCCGGAGCGTGTCGGCCACCGCGGGCGTCGGGCGCCAGTCGGCCGGCGCCTCGGGATTCGGCTCCCGGAACGAGGGGCCGACGCATGCCGCGGCGACGAACGCGAGGGCTCCCGCGGCCACAAGGCGGCGCATCTCAGTGTTCGCCTTCGGAGGATGGTGTGGCGCCGGCGCCCATCGGGGCCGGAGCCACCGCGCCTCGGCGGAAGAGGCCGCGCTCGCCTAGCCCCCGGATCAGATAGAAGAAGAGCGGAATGAAGAAGATGCCGACCGTCGTGGCGAACAGCATCCCGAAGAACACCCCCGTCCCGATCGAGTGCCGGCTCTGCGCGCCGGCGCCGGTCGCGACCAGGAGCGGGGCCACACCGAGGATGAAGGCGAAAGACGTCATGAGGATGGGCCGGAATCGCTCACGCGCGGCCTCGACCGCGGCGTCCCGGAGCGACCGCCCCTGAGCCCGGAGTTCGTTCGCGAACTCCACGATCAGGATCGCGTTCTTGGCCGCGAGCCCCACCACGACCAGCATGCCGATCTGGAAGTACACGTCGCTCGCCATTCCGCGGACCCACACGCCGAGGAACGCGCCGAGAACGCCGAACGGGATGCCGAACAGAACGGCGAACGGGATGGACCAGCTCTCGTATTGCGCGGCGAGCACGAGGAACACCATGACGATGCCGAAGACGAAGATCAGCGTGCCTTGCCCGCCCGCCGCGCGCTCCTGGTAGGATTGCCCGCTCAGCCCGTACCCGATCCCGCGCGCCGCGAACTCCGACTGGACCAGGCGATCCACAGCCGCGAGCATCTGGCCCGAGCTGTACCCCGGCTTCGGGGAGCCAGTGACGAACGCGGAGGTGAAGCCGGTGAACCGCTGCACCAGGCTCGGCCCCCCCTGGAATTGGATCTGCGTCAAGGTGGAGATGGGGATCATAGTCGTGTCCCCGCCCGGACCCCGTACGTAGAGCCGCCCGATGTCGTCCGGTCTTTGCCTGAACCGCGGCTGAGCCTCGATCTGCACCCGGTAGGTCCTCCCATACAGGTTGAAATCGTTCACGTAGAGCGTCGAAAGCATTGCCTGAAGCGTCTGGAAGACGTCCGTGAGCGAGACGCCGAGTGATTTCACCTTCGGCCGGTCGACCCGGACGTAGACCTGCGGCACGTTGACCCGCATCAGCGTCTGCACGCCCTGGAGCTCGGGAAGCGCGTTCGCTCGCTGGACGAACTCGTTCACGAGCCCGGCGAACTTCCGGATATCATTGACCCCGCGGTCCTGGAGATTGAGCTCGAGTCCCGCGGTCGTCCCCAGCCCGGGGATCTCGGGCAGGTTGAAGGCGAAGCCGACTGCCTTGTCCAGGGAGAAGAGGAACCGGTTCGTTCCCATGACCACGGCGTCGATCTGGTCCTCCTTCCGGGTGCGCTCGTCCCAGGGCTTGAGGAGCACGAACATGGAGGCCGAGTTCGTCTGGTTGCTGCCGAGGATGAAGTTCAAGCCGTTGAGCGCGACGACGTACCGGACCGCGGGCTGGCGTTTCAGGTAGTTCTCGATTTGGGCCGTAACCTCCTCGGTCCGCTGCAGGGACGCGCCATCCGGCAGCTGCACCGCGAGGGCGAAGTACCCCTTGTCTTCGGTGGGGATGAACCCGCTCGGCACGCGTCGCGCGAGCACGACGATCAGCACCACGACGACCGCGAAGCACGCAAGCCACGGTCGGGGCCGGGCGATCACCCGCCCCACGCCTCCGACATAGCCATTCGTGATGTTGCCGAAGGTCCGGTTGAACCACTGGGCGGCCCGGTTGGTTGGGCGGGCGTGCTCCTCCTTGAGCAGCACGGCGCAGAGCGCCGGCGTCAGCGTGAGCGCGACGATCCCCGAGATCACCACCGAGATCACCAGGGTGATCGCGAACTGTTTGAACATCGCGCCCGTGATCCCGCCCAGGAACGCGACCGGAATGAACACCGAGCAGAGCGACAGCACGATCGCGACCAGCGCCCCGGCCACCTGCCCCATCGCCCGGTCGGCGGCCACCGCCGGCGGCAAGTGTTCCTCGGCCATGACCCGCTCGACGTTCTCGATCACCACGATGGCGTCGTCCACTACGATTCCGATCGCGAGCACCAGCGCGAAGAGCGTGAGCAGGTTGATGGTGAACCCGAGGAGGAGCAGCCCGAAGAAAGCTCCGACGATCGCCACCGGTACCGCGAGTAGCGGGATGAGCGTCGTGCGCCAGTTCTGGAGGAAGACGAAGACCACCAGCATGACCAGCGCCATCGCCTCGAACAGGGTCTTGACCACCTCGTCCACCGACGCGGTGATGAACGGCGTCGTGTCGAATGGGATGTACCACGAGACCCCGGCCGGGAAATTCCGGGCGAGTTCGTTCATCCGGGCTACGACGGCATTCTTCACGTTCAGCGAGTTGGCGCCCGGCCTGAGATACACCAGAAGGTTGGCCGTGGGCACGCTGTTCACCTTGCCCAGCAGGTCGTAGCTCTGGGAACCGAGGCTGACCCGGCCGATGTCCTTTACCCGGACCAGCTGGCCTCCGGGCGCGGCCCGGACGATGATGTCCTCGAACTCCTTCGGATCCTTGAGGCGTCCGAGCGTGGTCACGGGCAGGGTGAGCTGGTTGTTCTTCGGGGCGGGCTCCCGGCCCACGCGGCCGGCCGGGTTGGTCGTGTTCTGCTCCCGCACCGCCTCCTGCACGTCTGAGACCGTGATGCCGAGCTGCGCCATTCGGTCCGGGTCGAGGCTCAGGAGCATAGAGAATTGGAGCTGCCCGAAGGTACGGGCGTCCCCCACGCCCGGAATCCGCTTCAGCTCGTCCTCGACGTAGATCTTGCTGTAGTTGCTGAGATAGCTCGCGTCGTACCGCGGGTCCTTCGAGCTGAGAGCGATCACGGCGAGGATGTCGGTCTGCGCCTTGGTCACCGTGATGCCCTGCCGGACGACCTCCTGCGGGAGCTGCGGCTGGGCCACGCTGAGCTGGTTTTGGACGTCCACCGCCGCGAGGTCGAGGTCCCGCGAGATGTCGAAGTAGACCTGGAGGCTGTACGTGCCGTCGCTCGAGCTCGATGACTTGAAGTAGAGCAAGCGGTCCAGCCCCGAGAGCTGCTGCTCGATCGGCGCCGCCACCGCCGCTGCCACGTCCTCCGCGGTCGCGCCCGGATAGGTGGCCGCGACCTGCACGGAGGGCGGGGTGATGGACGGGTAGCGGTTGATCGGCAGGGTGAAGAGCGCGACCAGCCCCAGCAGCACGATCACGATCGCGATCACGGCCGCGAAGATTGGTCGCCGGACGAAGAGGTACCGGATCTCTGGGGTCGTCCCGCTCACGGCCGGCGCCTCGGTTTCGCGGTGGTGTCCATGATCGGTGGCGCCGCCGACGGAACGGCTAGGAGGGTGCTGTCAGCCTGCTCCCGGAGCGTGGTATCCGCCTCGGGCCGGTAGGCGACCGTCCGCACCGGCTGGCCGGGCGCCATCTTCTGGGTGCCGTCCACCAGGACCTTGTCGCCGGGCCGAAGCCCGCTCTCGATGACCCACCGAGTGCCCTCCCATGACGAGGCCGCCACGTTCCGGGAGACCGGCTTGTTGCTGTCCCCTAGCACGTACACATACGGTCCGTTCAGGCCCTGCTGCACCGCCCGCTGCGGCACCAGGATCGCATTGTTGCGCTTGATGCCGATCACGCGGACCCGCACGTATTGCCCCGGCAGCAGGATATGGCGCGCGTTGGGGAACTCCGCCCGGAGCTGCAGCGCGCCTGTGTTCTGCGCGAGCTCGACCGCGATGAAGTTGACCCGCCCGGTGTCGGGCAGCACGCTCCCGTCGCCCAGGACGGCCTGCACCGCGAGCATGCCCGGCGGGACGGTGATGCGTCCGGTGGCGATGTCCCGCCGCCATTGGAGCACGTCCTGGTCCGACGGGTTGAAGTAGACGTAGATCGGGTCCACCCGGTCCACGGTGGTAAGCAGGTCGCTCGACCCCGACGTGAGCGCACCGAGCTGCAGGCGGGCGCGCCCGGCCCGGCCGTCGATCTCCGCCCGGACGAAGCTGTCGTCGTAGTTCTTCTTCGCCGCGGCCACCGCCGCCTCCCCGTCCCGCACCGCGGCCTGCGCCTCGTCATACGCCGCCTGGGCGTTGTCCACGTCCTGCTGGGCCACCGCCCGCTCGGAGAGCAGCGGCTTCAGGCGCTTGTAGGTACGGTCGGCGTTGGCCAGTAGGGCCCGGCTCTGGGCCAGCTTGGCCTGCGCGCTCCGCAGGTTGGCGAGATAGGTACGCGGATCGATACGATAGAGCACCGTCCCCTTCTTCACGTCGGTGCCTTCGATGTACGGCCGCTCGACGATGATCCCGGAGACCTGCGCCCGCACCTGCGCGGTGTTCGAGGCCGCGGCCTGGCCGACCCACTCGTTCTGGGACGGCACGGTCTGCCCCGCCACGGTTAGCACGCTCACCTCCGCCATCGGTGGCGGCGTGGGCCCCTGCTTGCGGCAGCCGGCAACGAAGAGCGGCAGTGTGCTGATGAAAACGGCACATCTTGCCCACCGGCCGGTGGACCTGGTGGCTGCTGGATTCACGTCACCCCCTCGTGCGCGGCACACTCTAATTCCAGCAAGCATAACGGCTACAGCATCGCGCGGCGAATCTGGTTACCCGGATGTAACTCGTCTCCGGAGTGAAACTGACGTTCTCAGCCGGTCAGGGCCGGCTCCATCGCGACCGGTTGTATGTCCAGCTTACGGTTTGTCAGGACGCGCTCAACTCTCGACCAGGGCTTCATGGATGTAGCACCACGCCCACCCGCGCTCGATGGAGCGTACGATGGGGTGAGCGGTATCTCGAAAATGACCCGACGCATGCTTGCCGGGAGAAGAATCGCAGCAGCCCACGTGACCGCAGGTGAGGCAGACCCGCAACTCAACCCATCGCTGCCCCAGCGCGAGACACTCTTCACAGCCCTCGGTCCGCGGATCGACCGGCCGGGCTTCTGACAGATGGCGGCAGGATACCGCGTTCACCGGCCCGCCAGCTCAGTGGGAGCCGACCGGATCCGGAGCGAGCGGCCCTATATCTAGCTTCAGCACCTGCTCCGCCCCCCGCCCCTGCAGCTCGCCGCCCAACAGGTCCGCAGAGCCCCGCTTCTTGAGGTGCACCGTATAGTCGAGATATCGACCGGACTCACCTTCGGCGGAGACGACGAATTCCCAGCGTTTCGCCAGCTCATCCAGCACGGGCTCGACCGCTCGGCGGCCCAACCCCGGGTCACGCACGAACACCCGCACCCTCAAGTCGCGGACACTCTCCTTGCCGTTTGCCTGAGCGGGCACCGGGTCGGCCGGATGCGCCGACACGGTCGCGTCGGCAGGTCTCGCTTCGTCGCCGCATAGTTTGCACAGCGTCTCATCATGCCCCGCCCCAATGTCGAATTTCCACAGCGCGAGCTCGACGATGGAGAACAGGAGCGACAGCGCGAACGCGATCTCCGGCTGATGGACGCCAGTGCTGAACCCAATGCCGAGCGCGCCGAAGATGTACACCGCGTCGCGCGACTCCTTCAGCGTGTTCCGGAACCGCACGGCGGCCACGATTCCGGCGAGGCTGAACGCCAGCGCCAGGCTGTTCTGGACGACGATCAGAATCGCGGCGACGGTGATGGGCAGGACGATCACGGTCTGCACCAGGGAGGCGTCGTACTTGTGGCGGGTACGAGTCCGGACGTAGACCAATGCGATCGGGAGGACCAGCACGAGCGCGCTGACCATCTGCAGCGCCGCGTCCGCCCAACCCGGAAATCGTCCCTCGCCTGAGCTCATCGCAGGTGGCAGGAACGCAACCACCCGCCTCAGGGCGAAGAGCACAACCCCCGCACCCAGGTAGTACACCACGAGACGAACCAGCGTCGTTCGCCCGATGTCGCGTGACCTGGAGGCGGCCAGCGGGCTTGTCGGCTGACTCACCGAACCTCCTGTTATCGCGCTGGATCGAAAGGTAATCGCCGCTCGATGCCAAACCGAGCTTATCGCGACGCGGCCCGAAGCTTCAGGGCGGGATCCGGTCGCACCGCCCGAACATAGGCACCCGGTGTGAGCCCCAGGTAGTACTTGAAATGACGAGTCAGATGGCTCTGGTCCGCAAAGCCGGCCGCATGCGCCGCCTCGGCGATGGGCATTCCCCCGGCGAGCAGCCCGCACGCCCGCGAGATCCGCAGGCGAAGCAGATAGGCGTGCGGCGGCAGCCCCACCTGGGTCCGGAACAACCTCACGAGGTGCGACTTGCTCAGCTGGACCGCTCGGGCCAGCGCATCCAGCGACACCGGCCCCGCCGCCGCCTCTAGATAAGCTACCGCCCGCGAAACCGCCGGATGTTCCGGCTCGGTTCGCTGAAGCCGCCGCGGTGCTATGGCGACCACGCCTGGTGCGCTGACAGTCATCCTTGGGGCTCGTGTCGGGGCGACAGCTGTTACCTGACGCAGGGTGAACCCGCATCGTGGCCCGAAGGTTCACTGGAACCGACCGAGCGGCCCGTGTCCGGCGTCACATTATTGGTCACCGCAGCTAAGCCCTGCGCGGGCAGGGCATTCGCTGTTTCTGGTCTGATGGCGACCCAACCCTTGCAGGCAGCGGCCTGCGGCACCCGACCGGAAGTTGCATCAATTGCCTGCAGGACCTGTCATATAAGTCATTGTGGAAAAAGATTTTACACCTTGAAGGCCTACCGGAACCGGGGTCCGGACCCTAGCTTTGTGCCATGCCGATGCCCCCCCTCGTCGGCCACTGGGACGCCCGTCGCCGCCTGAGCCGAGCCTTCCGGACCGGCCGGCTATCTCAGGTGTTGGTGCTCACGGGGCCTGGCGGCGTCGGCAAGCAGCGCCTCGGAATCTGGCTGGCGCAGCTTGTCCTGTGCACCGAGACCGGCGACGACCCCTGTGGCCGTTGCCCCGGCTGCCGGGCGGTTCAAGGGCTGGTGCACCCGGACCTGCACTGGTTTGTCCCGATTCCCCGGCCGAAAGCGTCCGACCGGGAAAAACAGGTCGAGGAAGCGGCGGAAGCGCTGGCCCAGGCAATGGAAGAGCGCCGGGCCGTTGGTTTGTATCCCCCGCCCGAGCCCATGGCAATCCATGGACTTGCCAGCGTGCGGCTGCTCCAACGAAGCGCGGTGCTCACGCCGGTGCTGAGCAGCCGGAAGGTGTTCCTGATCGGTGATGCCGACCGGCTCGTGCCTCAGGAGGCGAGCCAGGAGGCAGCCAATGCTCTCCTCAAGCTGCTCGAGGAGCCGCCGGCCGACAGCGTGTTCGTGCTCACGACGGTAGATGCGCGCCGGCTGCTGCCAACGATCCGCTCGCGGGCGGTCCCGCTGCGCCTGGGCCGGCTGAGCGACGAGGAAGTCGCCGAAGTGCTGCGGGGTGGACTCAAGCCGCCCCTGCCTGACGAGGCGCTGCGCGAACGGGTGGCTCTCGCCGGAGGGTCGGTGGGAGCCGCCCTGGCCCTGGACGACGAGATCAACGCGGCGTACGACGCCGCGCGCGAGTTGCTAGAGTCGGTGCTCGCGGGTCGGGCCGGCATGCCGGCGCGGATGGAGCGTGCGCTCCGCCAGACGCCGTGGGCCGCCCGCGGGGAGTTCACGGCCATGCTCGACGCGCTGGCCGACACCCTGAGCGAGGCGGCCCGAGCAGCGCTGGGCGAAACGCCGCGGCGGCCGCTCCCCGAAGCGCTGCGGAACCGGCGGGATGCCGCCGCGCTGGTCCGCGCCATAGAGCGCGTGGCCGGGGCGCGCGAGGCCGCGGCCGGCAACGTCAACCCCCAGATTCTGCTCGCGACTCTGGGCGAGGAGCTGGCGGAGGTTCTGTGAAGCTCTCGCACCTGGATGAGCACGGCGCGGCCCGCATGGTGGACGTTGGGGGCAAGCCGGTGACGGAGCGCACCGCAGAAGCGGAGGGCGCGGTTCGAATGTCACAGGAAGCATTTGAACTGGTGGCCGGCAATGCGGTCGCAAAAGGGGACGTACTGACGGTGGCGCAGGTCGCAGGGACCATGGCCGCAAAGCGGGCCGGCGAGTTGATCCCGCTGTGCCACCCGCTGGGGCTCGATCACCTCGCGGTGGCGACCGCGCTCGATGCCGCGCTTCCCGGCGTACGGGTTCGGGCGACCGCGAAGCTCAGCGGCCGCACCGGAGTCGAGATGGAGGCACTCACCGCGGTCGCGGTGGCGTGCTTGACGGTTTACGACATGGTAAAAGCCGTTGATCGAGGAATGGTTATCGAGGGCATTCGTTTGGTGAGCAAGACCGGGGGAACCCGGGGCGACTGGCACCGGCCCGCGGAGTGATGCCGGCTGGTTTCCCATACAGGAGGGCAGCGATGAGGTCAGCAACCCGTAGGAAACCCGCGCAGCGGGAGCGCACGGAGCGCCTGGTGTGGCGCGGCGCCCTGCTCGTGGCCGGAGCGCTCGCGGTCGGCGCTCTGGGCGGGTGGACCAAACGGGTCCGGGCGGCGGATCACAAGTCCGGGCTCGACCCGGGCCGGCTGGCACGTCAATTCGGCTCGCTCAGCGACGAAGTAGCCGCGGCACGAGGGGAGACCGCACTGGTGCGGGTCCAGCTCGACCGCGCCAACAAGGTCATGGACTATTCGGTCAAGTACCAGATCCCCGCGGATCTCGCCGCGGCTGTGTACGACATCGCCCTGAGCGAGGGCATCGATCCGTCGCTCGGGTTTCGCCTGGTCAAGATCGAGAGCGATTTCAAGCAGGGCGCCCATAGCCCGGCCGACGCACTGGGGTACACTCAGCTCCAGCTCCCGACGGCACGCTTCTACGACCCGGGCATCACGGAGCAGAAGCTCCTCCAGCGCGACGTCAATCTCCGAATCGGGTTCCGGTTCCTGAAGGACCTGCTGGGGCAGTTCAACAACGACATGCACCTCGCCCTGCTGGCGTACAATCGCGGCCCCGGAAAGGTGGCCGAGATCCTCGCCCAGGGTGGCGATCCGAAGAACGGTTACTCGGAGGCTGTGCTCAAGGGATACCGCCCGCCGAGAACCGTGGCGGGCGATGTCGCGGGGAGTAACTGGCGCTAGGCGGGAATTTTCAGGCGCAGGCCACGCTTCAGCGTGGCATCGTTCGATAATCCGTTCGCAGCTTTCAGGGCCTGGACCGAGACACCATATCGTCTCGCCAGGCCCGCGAGCGTTTCCCCCGGCCGCACGACGTGGCTTCGGGCGGCGGCCTGCTCAGCGGCTGTCCGCGACCCGCTCGCCTTCGATGCGGTCCGGACGCTGGGCTCCGGCGGCGCGACTCGAATCCGCTGGCCGGCCCGCACGCGAGTGGCCTTGCCCAGGCGGTTCCAGACCTGCAGCTGGTGCTGGGTGACGCCGTAGCGGCCGGCGATGAGTCGCAGGTTCTCACCCCGGCGCACCCGATGGAAATCGGCATCGGAGGGCGCCGCCGCGAGCTGTCGGGTGACCTCGGCCGGCAGCGGACCAAGGGTCGGGACGACGACGATCTGCCCGGCTCGCAGGCTTCGCCCGCGCAGGCGGGGGTTCGCGGCGATGATGTCGGCTTTGGCGACGCCGTAGCGCTTGGCCAGGCCGCCCAGGGTCTCGCCCGCACGAACCGCGTGTTCCCGGTAGCTCATCCGCTTGCTGGCAGGCAGCTCGGCATAGGCGAGCGCCGTCGTCTCGCCGCGTCCGGGTGGCAGCCGCACCAGACTCGGGGTGCCCGGCGGGGTCGTGAGTCTGAGATACTGGGGATTCAGCTCGCGGAGCGCCGCCACCGTTGTATCCGCCAGCCGCGCGATCACGTCGAGCCCGGTCTGGTCCGCCACTACGATCGAGTCGTAGGGCGTGGCCACTTCCGGCGAAGGCGGAGGGAAGCCGTACTTGAGCGGCTCCTTCGCGATCATTGCGGCCGCGATGAGCTTCGGGACGTAATCCTTGGTTTCCCGCCGGAGCAACTTCGTGTCGTAGAGCCGGAAGAACGTGGCATCCGAGGGGATCGTGTCGGTCTCGTCGTCAGGCAGGCGGTGGAGCCCGCGGGAAACCCGGCCGGCTCCGGCGTTGTAGGCCGCGGCGGCGAGATAGTACGAGCCGAACATCCCGGTCAAATCCTTGAGGTGCCGAGCGGCTGCGTCGGTCGCTTTCATCGGATCCCGTCGCTCGTCCACCCAGCGGTCGACTCGCAGGTGATACAGCAGCGCGGTGCCCTTCATGAACTGCCACATTCCGACCGCGCGGGCGCGGCTGGTGGCTGTGTTCGAGAACCCGCTTTCGATCAGCGCGAGATAGACCAGATCGCCCGGCAACCCTTCGGCCTGGAGCCGCCGCCGGATCATCGCCTCATAGCGCGGCATCCGCTCGAGCCAGATGCCGAGGCGCTCCCGCCCCGTCGTGCGGAAGAAGTCGAGGTAGTACTGGACCCGGTCGTGGTTGTTGAACCGCTCGATTTCGATGTCGAACGTTACGGGGGCAGTGCCCAGCGCTTTGGAGCCATCGGCACTAACGGGCGCTTCTTCGCCGGCGGGTTCTTCGCGATCGGGCGTTTCGGTATGGAGATCGGCCAGCTTGTCGAGGATGTCCTCGTCCGCGGCCGAGTCCGCCGCGATGCGAAGCTCTTCCAGCAGCTCCCGGTCGAGCACTGAATCCGCAACCGGAGCGGGAACGAGGTCGGGCTCTGGAATGGCTTGGGCTACGGTGGGTGCCGCCGCCGCGCTCGGCGCGGCCACGGCAGGGCCGGGTTCCGGGGGTGGCGCCGTATGACCGGCGCAGGCCGCGAGAACGAGCAGGGACAGGACCGACAGTCGGTGCATGAACACACTCCCTCGCGCGCCGGGAACGCCGGCCGCCGGTTCGGCAACAAAATCTTACGAGCGCACTAGCCGGTCGTCCACCGAGCCCCGGTGTGCTTCGGCATTTGTTCGCCAACGGACCCGCCCAGGGACGCGGCAATCCGCGGATTCAAGCCGCGATTTGACAGGGGTTGGGGCTTCCGCCTACCGCATGAACAACCGGTTGCCCAGCATTCGGTTGGTGGCGTTCAAGACCGCCAAAGCGGCGCCCCGGGCTGGATCTGAGTCCGTAAGGTACGACCCCACTACACGTTGAGCCCCCTGCTCTCCGTTCGTTGCCAGCGACACGATCACCACCGTCGCATCGAACGCTCGGACCGCTTTGACTCCGAGGAGCTCGAATGTCATGGCGCCCGCCACCGCCTGGCCCAGTGCGTTGACGCAGGCCTGGGCGGCACAGCGAAGCTCGCCGGCCTGGGACGCCAGACCCTCGCACTGTCCCGCGAACTGCTCCGAGCCCCGCCAGGTCAGCCCGACCCGCGCCCGGCAGCGCCCGTTCGAGAGGCGGTCGAGCACAAACTCCGCAAACCGGAGCCGCTCATGCGCGGCCACCGGTTCGGACGAAGCTTCCGAGGCCTTGTCCGAGGTACCGAAGGAGCTGTCAGTAGGGGTCGTACCGCCTCCGCGATCGGCGCGCCGCAGCCCAACAAAAGAGCCCACGCGATGGGGAGTGGCAAGCCCTATGCCACCCAGCCCCTTAGGCTCGCTGCCCCGGTCAAGAATCCCTGAAGCGCGACGGCCACCCCGGAGGGGGTGGCCGTTCACGGCTCCGGCAGAGCGGGGTCAGTCTTCGACGACGATCAGGAACTTGGAAGGCGCCCAGAACTCCTCGGGCGATTCAATCTGGAGCGCGCCATGGATCTTGCCGTCCTTGGTAACCGAGTTGGCGGCCAGATATTCCGGGCTCTGACGCGAGATGATCTTGTAATTCTTGTTGTCGTGCGGCAGCTGGATCGTCAGGTCGTGGGTCTTGTCGATCCGGTTAAAAGACGCCGGGTCGAGATTACGTGCCGGCACCAGGTGGGTGCCACCGAAGAACAGGAACTTGGAGCCTTCCTTGGCGAGCACGCCCTTCTCCATCAGCTCCTTCTTGGTCCCCACGGCGTAGTACACCGTGTTCTTGTAGGTGGTGAGCTGCGAGACCGTGTCGGTAAGCGCTACCTTGGCGACTGTGAGCTGCTGGTTTTCGGCGCTGACCGTATCGACTTTGCTGTTGAGCGAGGCGATCTCGACCTTCTGCTGTTCGATGGTGGCGGTGTACTCCTGCTCCTGCCGCTCGGCGGCCGCCTTGAGATCTGCGACCGTCTGCTTGGCCGACTCCAACTGGGCGAGGAGCCGCTGGTTCCGGCTGCTGGACCGCTTGAGCCGCGTGGTCGCTGCGTCCAGCTTCTGTTCGCTCTCGTTCAGTCGGCCGATCACTTCCTTGATCTTGCCCAGGACAGCGACCCGGTCCTGAGTCGCTCCCGAGGCGGTCTTTTCGCTGGCCGGCACCGGGGCGACCCCGACGCTCTTGACCTGCGCCAGCTCGGCATTGAGATCGTTGACGAACTTCGTGGTCTCGAGGACTTCGTTCAGCAGGCTGTCCTTCTCCGCGGCAGTCTGCTTCGCCTCGGCCAGCGCCGCGTTGAGCTTCTCACGATCGGCGCAACCTGTAGAGCCAGCGGCGAGAGCGACCGGCAGAAGAAGCCAAGCGAACCTCCGCATACGACCCCCTTCAGATCAGAACGGATGGACACGTCTGCGACCCTGCGCGACGATCGCAGCCAACCCCAACGCAGGCCGCACCCGACTGGGGCGGTCCCTCTTAATTCGCGATTCTCGTATCGACAACAAGTGGAAGTTTACCTGCGACATGGGGGAAAGGCCAGAGACCGCAGTCAAGTCGAAGCCGAGTCGGCAGTTGCCAGCGCCCTCGCGCAAGCAATCCGCCAGCAGTTACCTTAGCCAGTGAGGGCGGTGGGAATCGAACCCACGACCTAGGGATTAAAAGTCCCTTGCTCTACCAATTGAGCTACGCCCTCGGCTCCCCAAACGTGACCGGACCCCACCGGAAACTCAAGAGAGCATTTGAGCGCACTATGCGACTCGGCATCCCCTTGTGGCTGGTCATGCTGCTGCCGGCCGTGCCGTGCGCCGGCCAGGCGGGACATGACTCCGATCGTTGGCAGATCACGCTGGGCGAAGGACAGGTGCTCTGGGACGTGCGCCTGGTGAAGCTGGCGGGCGACTCGCTCCAGGTCCGGCGAGCCGACTCGCTCACCGTCGTGCCCGTTGCGAAGATCACCGAGCTCAGGTTGATCAGGAAATCGGAGATCCAGCCGGGCAATCCCACCGCCGGCACAATGGCCGCCCTCATGGGCAGCGACGACGAGGTGTATGATCTCACCCCGCTCGAGTTCCCCGATCGGCTCCGGGCGGTGCAGAAGATCTTCCTTTACCATCCGCCGGACTCCACCACGGCCGGCCCGTGAACCGCCGATGGGAGGTCAATAACCGCTAGCTTCCAGGCCATGCCCCGACCACCCACGGTTCTCATTACCGGCACCGATACCGGCGTCGGCAAGACCTGGGTGGCTTGCGCGCTGGCCGGCGCGCTGCGGCGCGCCGGCCGCGCGGTCGCCGCGGTGAAGCCGGTGGAGACGGGGTACGGCGATGAGGCTGCGCCAATGGAGGACGGGGCCCGGCTTGCCGGGGCTACCGGGCAACGGGAACCGACCCGGGCGCTGCGTCGGTTCCGCGCCCCGGTCGCTCCGGCGCTGGCCGCGGAGCTCGAGGGCGGCGCCATCGACCTCGACGATCTCGCGGCCGAGATCGAATCACTCACGGGGCATGCGGATCTACTGCTGCTAGAGGGCACCGGCGGTCTGCTGGTGCCCTTCGGTTGGGACTGGACTGTGGTGGACCTGGCTCAGGTGTTCGAAGCCACGGCGCTCGTAGTGGCGAGCGATCGGCTCGACGGCATCAATCACACCTTGCTCACCCTCGGGGCGCTCGACTTCGCGGGCTTGCGAGTCGCCGGGGTCCTGCTCAACACCCCGCCCCGACCCGACGCGACGACCGGGTCGAACGCGGCGGCCATCGCGCGCCTGTCCGGCATCGATCGGGTCCGCTCGATACCCCGCGTGCACGACCCCAATGAAGCGAGCCCCTGGCTGGCGGAGGTTTCAGGATGGCTGTGAGATGGATCGGGCTCGCGGTGCTGCTCAGCTCGGGGCCCGCCACCGCCCAGGCCCCGAAGACCATCACGTTCCCTTCGACCGACAGCTTGCCAATCACCGCCGACGTCTATGCGCCGTTGCCACCGTCGGCGCCGTTCATCGTCCTGTTCCATCGGGCGGGGGCGAGCCGCGGCGAGTATCGGCAGATCGCGCCCCGGCTGGTCGCGATGGGCTTCAACTGTATGGCGGTGGACCAGCGGTCCGGCGATGCCGTGAACGGCGTCCCCAACCAGACCGCCCGCGAGGCCAAGCATAGCCCTCAACCGGTGTCGATGATCTCCGCCCGGCAGGATCTCGAGGCCTCGCTCCGATACGCCCGGGCACATTACGCGCGCGGCAAGTTGCTGGCGTGGGGCAGCTCCTACTCCGCGGCGCTCGTGCTGGTGGTGGCAGGAGAGGATCGGGGCCTGGTCGACGGCGTGCTTGCTTTCTCGCCCGGAGAATATTTCCCCGTAGCGCCGGGCCGGCCGACCCTCGTGACCGATGCCGCGCGAGCGATTCGGGTGCCCGTGTTCATCACGTCGGCCCGTTCCGAGTCGAATGACTGGCAGCCCATTTTCGCCGCGCTGGCGCCGTCGCTGCGGCGGGCGTACGTCCCCGACGCGGAAGGGCGCCATGGCTCCGGCGCTCTCTGGAAAGAGGCGCCGGGTCAGGAAGGTTACTGGCAGGCCGTGCGGGGCTTCTTGAACCTTCGCTTTCCGCGGACCAAGTAAACTGCGAACCACGGAAGCACGGAAGCACGGAGCCACAGAAAAAACACATCGAAGGCATTTCTTCCGTGGCTCCGTGGCTTTCAGTTGTGGTTTTCAGTACATGATCGACACAGCCAACACGGCGCCGGCCGCGCCGAGCACCTGTCCGGCGACCACATCGCTGGGATAGTGGACCCGCAGGTAGACCCGCGACGCCCCCACGATAAAAGCGAGCAGAAGGGCCGGTAACCCGACCGCACCACCCACCACCAGGCAGGGAAGCGCGACCGCCATCGCAGCCGCGGCGTGGCCCGAGGGGAAGGAGAACGCGTCGGGAATGGCGCCGAGCGCGAGGGGTCCTCCCGGCAACAGGTGGGGCCGTCGCCGGACCACTGTGCGCTTCAGAAGCTGAACGCAGGCGTGGGACGTCGCGTTCGCGAGGAGCAGAGTCGCGCCGAACGTGCGGGAGGGTCGCCAGGGAAGCAGCAGAATAGGGAGCGACGCGGTCAGCGTAGCACCCCCAGCGTACGTCACCAGCCGGAACGACCTATCCACCCAGCCCGGCGCCCGCCGCGCTGCAAGGCGCGCCAACCAGGCCTGGTCCAGTGCGCCCAGCCGCTCCACGATCGGCCGCATCGCGTGTCCTGGAATCCGACACCGTAGCCTACCGGGGTCGAGTCACGACACGGGGACGCGCCGGTCACGATCCGTTCACGCCGCGCTTATTGCCCCGACCGGGCCGCGGCTCCTGCCGGCGTGAACCTGGCCTGCCGTAGCGCCTCGTCCACCCACTGGCGCACCCAGGCGCGCTGGTCCCGGCGGTGGCGTTCCAGCACCTGGCTCGCCTCGACACTGCCGTGGGCGCCGAACCAGGCGAGCACGATGGCGACCAGGGGCTGGTCGCCCAGCCGCTCCTCCAGCGTGGGAACCAGCGTGACGTCTCCGGTGCGGAGCGCGGCCGCGAGCGCGGCGGTCTGCACCATGGCCCGGTACGACTGGGTTGCGAGCGCTCTGGCGATGACATCGCGGGCTCCGGCCGAGTCGAGCTGCGCGACGGTGGCGACCGCCGCGGCACGGACCGCATAGCTCGAGTCTCCATCGAAAGCGGCCCGCGCCAGTGCCAGTGCGTGGGGGTCCCTGACCGCCGCGAGCGCTGCGATGGCGGATTCGCGAGCGACAGCCGCGGTGTCGCGGGCCGCCGCCTCGAGCCCGGGAAGCGCGATCGCTGGGGGAAATCGACTCAGCGCCTGCGCAGCGGTGCCGCGAACCGTGGCGTCACCGCCCTCGCGCGCGGCCGCCACCAGCGCGGCACCAGCCTCCGGATCGGGCGCGCGCAGGGCGAGCTGCTCGACCGCCCAGACCCGGTTCCACAGGTTCGGCGCCCGGACGGCCTCGGCGGCGAGCCATGCGTTAGGCTGGTCGAAGTGCAGGGTCTTGAGCATCCGGTTGTCGTCGTCGAAAACGACCATGGTCGGCCGGCCGGGCAGGTCGGCCACGGTCAGCGTCTCGGCCCGCTGACGCAGGGTGAGCCCTCGCACCAGGTCGCCGGCCGCGGTGCCCACCCGGACGGTGACCCGACCCTGGAACACGGTCGGCACACTGTAGCGGAGCCCGGTGGAGTCGGCCCGCATCGTGTCCTGCTGGGTCTGGGCTATGGTGAGCGTGAGGTTGCGGGCGGCACTGTCGTAGACCGCGGCCACGGCGAAATCCGGATGGCCCGCCTTGTAGACCCACTGGTCGAAGAACCAGGAGAGATTGTCGCCGGTTGCCTCCAGAATCGCACGCTGGAGATCGGCGCTGGTCGCGTTAGCGAAGGCGTGGCGCTCGAGATAGCGTCGAACCCCGGCCCAGAAGCGCTGGTCGCCGAGCTCGAGCCGAAGCATCCGCAGCACCAGCGAGCCCTTGGGATAGATGTTGTTGGATCCCAGCGCGGCGAGCGGCATCCGCCGGCGAGCGTCATCGTCCAGGTACTGGGCGTAGTCGCTCAGGTAGGCTTCCTCGCCGGCGGTCTCGCCCGCGGTGACCCGCCAGTACTGCCCCACCATGAACTGAGCGAAGCCTTCGTTCAGCCAGTAGCCCGCCCAGTTTGCCGTGGTCACGTAGTTGCCAAACCAGTTGTGGGCGACCTCGTGGGGGATCAGGATCTGGGTATACCACGGCCGGTCCAACAAGGCCAGCCGGTCCGGGATCCAGTCGGCCATGGTGGTCGCGCTGACGTTTTCCATTCCCCCGAAGTAGTCGGCAACGGTCACCTGGGCGTACTTGGCCCAGGGAAACGGAACGCCGAGCAGCTGCTCGTACACCTCCAGCACCCGAGGGGCCATGGCGAAGACCGCACGGGCACGAGCGCTGTCGGCCGCCGCGACGTAGTAGGCGAGCGGCACACCCCGCCAGCGGTCGGACAGCTTGACCAGCGGCGCGGCCACCAGCGAGACCAGGTAAGTGGAGGCGGGCTGCTCCTGCGACCACTCGACCGTGTGGAGGCCCCGGGCCGCTCGCCGGTCTTTCACCAGGCGCCCATTGGAGACAACGGTGAGGTCCTGGGGCACGGTCGCCACCACTTCCCAGGTCATCTTGTCCTCTGCGCCGCCGTAGGTCGGGAACCAGTTGGGATTCCCGTCGGTCCCTCCGCCGCTGTAGACCTGGCGGCCCCAGCGGCCCGATTCCGCGTTGAAGAAGTAGAGTCCCTGTCCCTGCGCCACCTGCCCGTCGTACTCCACAACCAAGCGAAGGGTGTCGTCGAAGCGCGCCGGACGCGCGAGATGAATGATGAGCGAGTCGCTCGACCGGTCGAAGCGGAGGTCCGCGCTCGCCTGGGTAACTCGATCGATCTCCAGGCGGTGGCCGGCATCGAGCACGATGTCATCGAGATTGGGCTGGCGGACGACAAGCGTGGTGGTAACCCGCCCTTCGAAAGTCAGCGAGTCCCAGGAGAACCCCCACACCTCGATCCGCTGGTGGACCAGGTCGTAGTCGTGCGAGCGGGTGTACTCGTCGGTGAGGAAGCGCTCGGCGTTGCTCTGCGCTCCCCCAAGGGCGGCGACGGAGAGCCACACGGCAACGAACTGCGAACCACAGAGGCACCGAGGCACGGAGAACCGCCGATAGAAACCCCTACTCACTCTCTGTGCCTCTGTGCCTCTGTGGTTTTCAGTTGCAGTTCTGTGGTTTGCAGTTCCTGGCTGACAAAGTCGAATCGCAGTTGGGCGACGGGAAAGAAGCTTTGCCGGTGATGGCGGGTGGGGCCGAGCAGGCGCAGGCCTTCCTGGTGGCTTTCGGTGCCGTAGCCGACGTTGGTCTCCCAGCCATAGCCGGGATAGCGGACTGCGAGTCGGCGCATGAGCCCATCGCGGATCGTCTTGGCGACGACTGCCGCTGCCGCGACCGAATGGCAGAGGGCGTCGCCGTCGATCAGGGCATCGTGCACCAGGCCGATCTCCGGCAGAGGCAGGCCGTCGATGAGCACCCAACAGCCAAGGCGCGGTTGGCCCTGCGAGAGCGCCGCGTTGCACCTGAGCAGGGCCCGGCGCATCGCGACCGCCGACGCCACCCGGATATTGAACCGGTCGATCTCGCGCGCCGATGCGGCGCCGACACCGATCGCGAGCGCCTTGGCGCGAACCACCGCGGCCAGCTGATCGCGCCGGCGCTCCGGCAGGGTCTTGCTGTCTCTCAGGCCCTGGACTTTCCGGCAGCCCTCGGGAAAGACGACGGCCGCGGCGACCACCGGTCCTGCCAGTGGGCCACGGCCGACTTCGTCCACCCCGACCAGGAGCCGCCCCTCACGCCACGCAGCCCGCTCGCGGACCAGCGTCGGCATCCGGAGGGCCGGCACCGCTCAGCCCTCGCGCTTCTCCCGAATCCGGGCGGCCTTACCGGAGAGCCGCCGCAGATAGTAGAGCTTGGCGCGGCGTACCAGGCCCCGGCGCACTACCTCGATCGTGGCTATGGTCGGGCTATGGAGCGGGAAGATCCGCTCGACGCCGACCCCCGCCGATACCTTGCGGACGGTGAAGTTCTCGCTGATGCCGCCTCCCCGCTTCGCCACCACGATTCCCTCGAACGCCTGCAGGCGCTCCTTGTCACCCTCCTTCACACGCACCATGACCCGGACGGTGTCCCCCGGCTCGAACGGGGGGATGTCCGAGCGCAAGCCCTCACGGGCGACGTCTGCCAACCGCTGCATCGCAGAACCCTCCGCGCCGTCCGGCGCCTGGTGTGGTAGCTACTGCCGTCCTTCAAGATACTGCCTCCACAGGTCCGGGCGCCGTTCCCGGGTGAGCTGTTCGGCCCGGGCCTGCCGCCAGGCGGCAATCTCGGCGTGGTTCCCCGAGCGCAACACCTCGGGCACCGGGAGCCCGCGGTACTCCGGGGGCCGGGTATAGCTCGGCGGGCTCAAGAGCCCCTCGTAGTGCGAATCGGTGCTGGCCGACTCGTGGTCACTCAGGGCGCCGGGGAGCAGCCGGATCACGGCATCCAACACGCAGAGCGCCGCCGGCTCCCCACCCGAGAGCACGAAGTCGCCGAGCGAGAGCTCGTCGGCCGCGAGACCGTCTGCGACCCGCTGATCGACGTCTTTGTAGTGCCCGCACAGCAGAGTCAGCCGCTCGCCGAGCGAGTACCGGACGGCATCGTCGTGGCGAAATGGCCGCCCGCGGGCCGACAGGAGCACGATGGGGCCCATCGGTCCGTGCTCGCGGAGCTGCTCCACCGCCTCGAAGAACGGCTCCGGCTTGAGCACCATGCCGGCGCCGCCGCCGTACGCGTAGTCATCGACCGTGTGGTGGCGATCGTGGGTGAAATCCCGCAACTGCACCACCCGGACGCCGACCAGACCGGCCTCGATGGCACGCCGGGGAATGCTCACCGAGACGAAGGGCTCGATTACCTCGGGGAACAGGGTCACGACGTCGATCGTCAGCATCGGATCACCCGCTCGTCCCGCGCCGCGGCCCCCTAAAGGTCGAGCAGTCCGTCCGGCAACGCCACCGTGAGCCGCCGGGCGTCGCGGTCCACCTCCCGCACGAACTCCCGCTTGTACGGCAGGAGGAATTCCCGCTCCGGGCCCTGCACCTCCAGCATCAGCCCCGCGGGCAGCTCGTACAGCTTGGAGACCAGTCCCACCGCCGTCCCGTCCTCGAGCTCCACCGCGAAGCCTTCGAGCTCGTGGAGGTAGACCTCATCGGCCGCGGGGCCGGGGAGCTCGGCGGCCGGCACGCCGAGAAACGATCCGCGCCAAGGCTCGAGTGCGTCGCGGCTATCGACGCCGCGAAACTTGAGCAGCCACTGCCGGTGGTACGCCCGTCCCCGTTCGACTACCAGAGGACCCCCGACCACCATCCCGCCCAGGTCCACCACCCACAGCGATCGTCCCGCGCCGAACACCGTTTCCGGATTGCTGGTCAGGGGAAACACCGTAATCTCGCCCTTCAGCCCGTGCGGCTTCCGGAGCCGCGCCACCGCCAGATGGCGGGGCGGCTCCGCGGTCACGCCGAAGGCGTCGTCGCGAAGACCCCGGCCGTTTTGAGCAGCGACTGGACCGTGTCGGTCGCGGTGGCGCCTTTGGCCAGCCACTGGCGGGCCTTCTCGGTGTCCACCCGTACCTTGTCGGCCGCGGTCGCGCCCTTCGGATCGTAGGTGCCGAGCACCTCGATGAACCGCCCGTCGCGGGGGGACTCCTTGTCCGCGACCACGATACGGTATAGCGGCAGCTTCTTGCGACCGACTCGGCGCAGGCGAATCCGTGTGGCCATTGTCTTCGATTTCCCGGGTAGCGGGTTAGTTGGGGAAGCGAGGCCCGAACGGCATGCGGGGCAGCGATCCCCCGGTCTTCCCCGCGATCTTCATCACCTTCTGCATCTGCTTGAACTGCGCCAGCAGCTGATTCACTTCTTGCACCGTCCGACCGGAGCCCTTGGCGATCCGGAGCCGCCGCTGGCCCGTGAGCATGTCCGGATCCGCCCGCTCTTGGGGCGTCATGGAGAGCACGATCGCCTCCACGTGCTTGAGCTTCTTCTCGTCGATCTTGGTGGCCTGGAGCATCGCCGGATTCACGCCGGGCAGCATCCCCAGCACGTTCTTGAGCGGCCCCATTTTCTGCATCTGCTTCATCGCGCCGAGAAAGTCCTGGAGATCGAGGCCCCTCTTGGATTTCACTTTCTTCGCGAGGCGCTCGGCTTCTTTCTCGTCGATCGAAGTCTGGGCCTTCTCGACCAGGGACAGGATGTCGCCCTGCTGGAGGATCCGCCCCGCCATCCGATCGGGATAGAACGGCTCGAGCGCCTCCAGCCGCTCGCCGACACCGACGTACTTGATCGGCGCCTTGGTGATCCCGTAGATGGAGAGGGCGGCGCCGCCTCGCGCATCGCCGTCCATCTTGGTGAGCACCACGCCGGTGATGCCCAGCGCGTCGTGGAAGCCCTTCGCGATGCGCACGGCGTCCTGTCCGGTCATGCCGTCGGCGACGAGCAGGATCTCCTGCGGGGTGACAGCCGCCTTGAGCTTCTTGAGCTCGGCCATCATCTCGTCGTCGATCTGCAGCCGGCCCGCCGTGTCCACGATGACCGTACGCGCCCGCGCCTTGCCCGCCGCTTCGATGCCATGCTTCACCAGCCGGACTACGTCGGTGGCGCCGGGCTCGGTATGGACGCCCACTTCGACCTGCTGAGCCAGCGACGCGAGCTGCTCCTGGGCGGCGGGGCGGTAGACGTCGGCCGCAACCAGGAACGGCGCTTTCTGCTCCAGCTTGAGCCGCTTCGCCAGCTTGCCGGCCGTGGTCGTCTTGCCGGATCCCTGCAGTCCCACCATCAGAATCACCGTGGGCGGCACGGACGCGAACGTGAGCGGGACCTGCTTTTCGCCAAGCAAGGTAACCAGCTCATCGTAGACGATCTTGACCAGCTGGTGCCCGGGGCGCACGTCCTTGAGCGCCGCGACGCCGATCGCCTTGGCCTGGACCCGCTCCAGGAACTCGCGGGTCAGCTCGAAGCTCACGTCGGCCTCGAGCAGAACCCGACGGATCTCGCGCAAGCCCTCCTTCACCGCTTCTTCGGTGAGGACGCCGCGGCCAGTGAGTTTGGAGAGGGCAGCGTTGAGCTTGTCGGACAGCTGGTCGAACATAAGCCCAGAAGAGTAGCGGCAGGAATGAGTTACGGCAAGGCGGGAGGAGGAGCGGACGGGAGCAGCCGCGGCCCTACGGCCCCGGGCTCTCGACGATCACGACTTCCGGGACGCGCTCCCAACCGTCCCACCGCTCGGGCGCCCACACATAACGCGTCGCGGGGCGCCCCTCGATCTCGAGCCGCTCGAGCAAACCCCGCCAGCCCGCCCGGCGGCGAGCCTCGAGCCTGGCGCCGGCGCCCGCGTGGAACGCGGCGGCCGCCGCGGAATTGTCCCAGACCACGTACCAGACCAGGGCCGGCCCCGCCGGCGTCTCGTATACCCGGTACCGGTCGCCGCCCCAGCCCAGCACGCCGATCTTGCCCAGCGTGGTGGCGCCCGCCAGCTGCGCCTCGAGCAGGTGCAAGTCGAGCTCGCCGAGAACATCCTCGATCCGCACCCGACCGGCGGAGTCCACGAACCGGAGGTCCACCGGTCGGTCGCCCGCCGCATAGCGCTCGGGGTGCAGGATCTGCTCGCTCGACTGCGGCATGAGTCGTCCGAACGGAATCGTGTCCGACCAGCGGTAGCCCTGCCAGGCGCTCATGAACTGGGCGCCGAACAGATAGGGTGCGATCAGCCCCTCGCGCAGCAGCAGCGGAATCCGTCGCGTGCGCGGAGTCGCCACGGTTCGAAGCCGCACGGTTTCGACCAGGGCGTTCCACACTCCGGTGTAGGCGACGACGTTCCGGCCGCCGGCGAGGAGGCGAATCGTGGCGAACATCGCCTGTCCCTCAATGACCGCCTTGGAGGCGAATGCCCGGTCGCTCTCCCGCGACGGGGCGAGCAGCGAATCGAGATTGACGTACTGGGCTTGAAGCGCGTGCACCATCTCATGGGTGAGGGTCTCGCGCAGCTGCGCCGGCCGCAGCCCGGTGCGGCAGTACAGGGTATCGGTCTCGGGGTCGTAGAAGCCGGCGATCGAGGTCTCGTGAAAATCGAGGACGGCCCTTCGAAACGCGATGGTATCGGGTAGCAGGCCGAACAGATGATAAGCGGCGGCGACCGCATCGATACGTCCCGGCGGGAGCTTGCGCTCGACCTGGCGCTCGAGATACGCCCTGATCTGGGCCGGTGTGTGCAGGGCGTAGCGGGGCGGATGCTGGAACTTGAGCCGGGTCGCGCCCTCGACATAAACCCGCAGGCTGTCGACCCACCACGCGAGCTGCGCCCGGTCTTGCGCGCGGGCCCTCGCGGGCGCCACTCCGGCGATCAGCAGTGCCAGCGCCACCCACCGCCGTTGGTGCCTCGTCACCGAACCACCTCCACTCGGGGAAGGTCGCGCCATCCAGCCCACTCGGTGGGAGCGATCACGAAGCGTGAGGCCGGGCGCCGGTCCACCTCGACCCGGGTCAACTCGACCCGGTAGCCGGGCCGCTCGCGGGCGCGAAGGCGCGCCCCGGTGGCCGCCAGGAAGCGGTCGTCGCTCGCGGGATCGTCCCAGACCACATACCAGACCAGGGCGGCTCCTTTCGGCGAGTCGAACAGCCCGTACAAGTCACCGCCCCATCCGATCGGGGCGATGTCCCGAGGCGCCTCGACATCGCCCCGCAGCTGCGCATCGAGCACCCTGATCTCCAGCTCGCCCAAATCGTCTTCGTAGGTGCGCGGCCGCGAACCAGCGACGAAGCGCAAGGCCACGGGCTGGTCCCCCTGCCGGTAGCGATCGGGGGTGAGGATCTGCTCGGTGGAGGCCGGCATCCGCGCGCCGGCGGGGAGCGAGTCCCGCAGCGCACTCGTCCCCCACCAGCGCATGAACTCGGCGCCGTCCAGATAGGGAAACAGCAGCGTCTCCCGTATCAGGAGCGGAGCGTGCGCAAACACCGGCATTGCGTCCTGCTGCTCGGCCACCTGCTCCCGGTACTCGTCCCAGAACCCCTGCTGGGCCGTCACGTCCACGCCGGGCGACAGCACCCGGATCGACACCAGGGTGGCCTGGCCCTCGAGCACCGCCTGGGCCGCGGTGAGGCGGTCGTTGCTGCGGATGTCGTGCAGGATCGAGTCGAGGGGCAAGTACTGTCCCTGGAGCGCATGGACCATCTCGTGCGCGAGAACGAGCCTGAGCTGGAGCCGATCGGCGCCGGTCACGCCGAACAGCATGGTGGAGTCGGGGTCGTAGTAACCGGCCACCTGTTCACTGTAGAGGTTCACCAGCAGTGGCTCCAGCTCGAGCGTGTCCGGCAGGAGCGCCAACAGCCGGTAGGCCGTCTCGATCCCCCGGACCCGGGACGGCGGCAGTTCCTGACGGAGCTTGGCGATGAGGTAGGCGCGCACCTGGTCCCGGCTGCGCATGGCCGACCGGGGCGTGGTCCGGAACCGGAAGCCGGCGGCACGCTCGACCGCGGGCTTGAGGCTGTCCACCAGCTGAGCGATCGTGGCGTCACGCTGCGCCCGTACCGGCTCGCCGCGGCAGGCAAGTGAAAGAGAGACCGCTGCCACCGCCGCTCCCAGATGTCGCATCATCCGAGTCCCATCGTGCCGAGGTACCAGGCGTAGAGCATGGGGCCGAGCAGGTACGCCGCGGCAGCGCCCAGCGCGAGGAAGATTCCAAACGGCACCAGCGGCTTCCGGCCCGCCAGCGCGAGCGGAACGAAGATGAGACTGCCCAGCAGCGCGCCGAGGAAAATCGTCAGCAGCACGCCCTTCCAACCGAGGAACGCCCCCACCATCGCCATCATCTTGATGTCGCCGCCGCCCATTGCATCCTGTTTGAGCATCCAGGTCCCCGCCACGCCCACGAGCCACAGGATTCCGAACCCGACGGCCGCGCCCAGCAGGGCCTCCCCCAACAACGACCACCCGCCGGCGAGAGAGAACAGCAGGCCAAGCCCGAGACCGCCCCAGGTAAACTCGTCCGGAATGATGTACGCGCGGGCATCGGTCATGGCGATGCCCAGGAGAATGGTCCCGAACACCGCGCCCCGCAGCGTCTCGAGACTCCAGCCGTAGCGCGCTGCCAGGAATGCCCAGAACAGCGCGGTCGTCAGCTCGATCAGCGGATATTGGATCGAGATCGGCTCGCCGCACCGACGGCAGCGCCCCTGCAGGAGGAGCCACGACACGATGGGGATGTTGTCATACCAGGCCACGCCCGCGCCACAGCGGGGGCAGCGCGAAGGCGGCCGGACCACGGATTCCTTCGGCTCCGCTCCCCAACGGAGAATGCACACGTTGAGGAAGCTCCCGAAGACGGCCCCGACCACGCCGGCCAGGAAAATCAGGACCGGCCGGACCTCAGCCAGCTCAGCCGGCACGCGTCACCTCGTAGAGGAGGATCCCTGCCGCGACCGCTACGTTGAGCGATTCAGCTCCCGGCACCAGCGGAATCCCGACCCGCCGCGTTGCCCGCGCGCTGAGCTCGGCGCTCACCCCGGCGCCTTCGTTACCCAGAGCCAGCGCGATCGGCGGACCGTCTGAAAGGCGCGTGCCCGGCCGGCGAATCGGTTCCCCGCCCGTCTCCGTCACCCACAGCTCGACTCCGTCGTCACTCAGCCACTGCACCAGCTGGTCCTGCCCGGCGGACAAGGCCGGCAGCCGAAAGAGGGCGCCCATGCTGCCGCGCATCACCTTGGGATTATGCAGCTCCGCCGTTCCCTTGAGCGCGATGACGCCGGCGGCGCCAAGCGCGAACGCGGTACGAAGAATGGTGCCGACGTTCCCCGGATCCTGCACCGCGTCGAGCACGAGCACCACCGAGCCGGGCCGCGCCGGCAGGTCCGCCCAGCTCCAGTGGCGGGGCTCGAGCACCGCAATGACACCCTGGGCTTGCTCGGTGTCGGCCAGCTCGGCCAGCTCTCGATCGCTCACCTGCACCAGCTGGACCCCGGCCTGCTCCAACGCCGCCTTGAGCGCTCTCCCGCGGGCTGTACTTTCGAGAGCCGGGGCCACCGTTGCGCCCCGACATCGGACCCCGGCGGCGAGGGCTTCCTCCACCAGCCGAACCCCCTCGGCCAGCGCGAGGCCGCGGCGCTCGCGGCCCCGGCGCAGTCGGAGGTCCCGGATAAGGGTCTGTAAGGAGCCCGCCATGGGTAGTGTCGTCCCCGGCCCCGAGGCCGCGTGAAAATCGCCCTCACCATCGCCGGCTCGGACTCCGGCGGCGGCGCCGGCGTCCAGGCCGACCTGAAGACGTTCCATCAGTTCGGTGTGTTCGGCACGTCGGTGATCGTCGCGGTCACGGCCCAGAACACCTTCGGTGTGCGGGCAGTGGAGGCGGTATCGAGCTCGCTCGTGAGAGCCCAACTCGACGCCCTGGCCGAGGATCTGCCTCCGGCCGCGCTCAAGACCGGGATGCTGGCCGACGCGCCGCTGGTTCGCCTGGTAGCCGACGCCGTCCGTGCGAACGGATGGCGGTCATTGGTGGTAGACCCCGTCATGCTCGCGACCTCCGGCGACCGCTTGCTCACGCTCGACGGCGAGGCGGCCATCCGCGATGCGCTGTTGCCGCTCGCCGCATTGGTGACGCCGAATCTCGACGAGGCCGCCATTCTCACCGGCCGGCCGGTGGCCGACGTGCCGGCGATGGAGCGGGCCGGGGCGGACCTCCTTGCGCTGGGCGCCCAGGCTGCTCTGATCAAAGGCGGGCACCTCACCACCGACCCGCTGACCGACGTGCTGGTGACCCGGGCAGGTGTTCGCCGGTTCCGCCAATCGCGCCTCACCACCCAGTCAACCCACGGCACCGGCTGCACCCTGTCGGCCGCCGTCACCGCCGGTCTTGCCCTTGGCCGGACGCTGGAGGTGGCGGTGGTCGGCGCGCTCGATTTCGTCCATCGAGCCATGGCCGCCGCGCCGCACCTCGGCGGCGGACGGGGACCGCTGAACCACAGCGTCCCCCCGCCCGGCCCCAGTGAGAAGTGACGAGGTGAGAGGTAAGAGGTGAGAGGTAAGAGGGACAACGACGCTGCGGCCCTCTCACCTCTCACCTCTCACCTCTCACCTCTCACCTCTCCCCCTCGTAGGGTTCCATGTGTATCAACGCTCCCGCCACTTCCGGCACCGCCTGGCGGATCGCGGACTTGACCATCCCGCTCAGCACGTGCGCGGCATGCAGCGGCATCGCGGGGTCGGCCTGGACGTGGAGATCCACGTAGTAACCCATCCCCGCCTTCCGCACCTTGAGCTTCTCGATCGCGCGGACGCCCGGCACCGTTGTCGCGGCGCCCGCGACGCGCGATACCATCTCCTCGCCCGGCGCGCGATCCATCAGGTCGTGCGTCGCCGGCCGGAGCACGCCGATCGCGTTGTACACGATGATGCCCGACGCGAGCAGCGCGGCCCAGTCGTCGGCCGCTTCCCAGCCCGGCCCGCCGATCAGGGCGACGCTGATCCCGATGAAGGCCGCCGCAGACGTGATCGCGTCGCTCCGGTGATGCCAGGCGTCCGCCTGGACGGCGGTGCTGCCCACGTCGGCCCCGATGCGGACGACCCGGCGGAACAGGACCTCTTTCACCAGGACGACAGCCACGAGGACCGCGAGGGTGAACGATCGGGGCGGCCGATGCGGAGTGATGATCTGGTGCGCCGATTCGATCGCGATGGCGATCGCGGCGATGAACAGCAGCAGCCCGACGGCCAGCGCCGCCAGCGCCTCCGCCTTGCCGTAGCCGAAGGGGTAGTCGTCGTCGGCCGAGCGGGCGGAGATCCGGAGACCGCTCCAGACCACGAGCGAGGAAAAGACGTCGGCGCTCGACTCGATCCCGTCCGCGATGAGCGCCTGGGAGTGCCCGACAATGCCGGTCACTACCTTGACGACCGCGAGCGCCGCATTGCTCAACAGCCCCACCTGGGTCGAGCGAATGCCTCGGCGGACCCGCGGTTCGGTCATTGGCGCTCCCTCCCCAGCAGGTTCAAAGCCGGGCAACGACCCCCTCCAACAGACCGCCCAGGGCCTCCTTCACTCGCTCCCCGGTCTCCATCACTTCGGCGTGCGAAAGCTTGGTCGGGCTGATGCCGGCAGCCAGGTTGGTGATGGTCGAGATCCCGAGGCAGCGGAGTCCCCGCGCGCGGGCCGCTATGACCTCGGTAACGGTGGACATCCCGACCGCGTCCGCGCCCAGCCGCTCCAGCATCCGGATCTCGGTAGGCGTCTCGAAGCTCGGGCCCAGCAGTCCGGCATAGACGCCCTCCTCCAGCAGTATGCCTCGCTCGAGCGCAACGCTGCGCGCGAGGCGCCGGAGTCCGACCTCATAGGGCTCGGACATGTCGGGAAACCGCTGCTCGCCCGCGACCAAAGCGCCGATCAGCGGATTACGGAATGTCAGGTTGATGTGATCGGCTATGAGCATCAACGAACCCCGGCCGAAGGTGCGGCGGATCCCTCCCGCGGCATTGGTAACCAGGAGCACCCCGATCCCCAGCTCCGAGAACACTCGGGCGGGGAGGGCGCAGGTCGCCGCGTCGTGGCCCTCATACAGGTGAAAGCGCCCGCTCTGCGCCAGCACCGTACGCCCGGCCACGGTCCCGATGACCAGTTCCCCCCCATGCCCGGCCACAGTCGGGAGCGGGAACCCAGGCACGTCGCGGTAGGGAATCCGCTTCGCATCGGCGATTCGCTGGGCGAATCCACCCAGCCCTGAGCCGAGCACCACGGCCACCTCGGGCTGCCGGCCGTCCAACCGCGGTCGAATCGCGGCGACTGCCGTTGCCACGCGCTCCTTCTCACCGCTCACAGGAGAATGCCTGCGATCGCGGCGGACAGGAAATTTGCCAACGTTCCGGCCAGCATGGCTCGAAACCCCAGCCGGGCCAGGTCGGCCCTGCGCTCGGGGGCGAGCGCGCCGATGCCGCCGATCTGGATGCCGACCGAGCTGATGTTGGCAAACCCGGCCAGCGCGAACGACGCGATGGTGAACGAGCGCGGGTCGAGCACCGGCTTGAGCGGGCCCAGCTGAGAGAAGGCGATGAACTCGTTGAGCACCGCCCGGGTGCCGAGCAGCCCGCCGATCGCATGGCAATCCTTCCACGGCACGCCGAGCGCCCACGCAACCGGGCTCCCGACCCAGCCAAGTACCGTCTGGAGGTCGGGGGGGAACCAGCCGGCGACGCCGTGCAGCGCGCCGAAGATCCCGTTCACCAGTGCGACCAGCGCCACGAAAGCGACCAACATGGCGATCACGTTGAGCATGAGGTGCAGCCCGTCCGTGGTCCCCCGGGCGGCCGCCCCCACGACGTTCGGATCGGTGCGGGGAATGTCGAGCTTCACATTCCCCCAGGTCTCCGGCCGGTCGGTCTCGGGCTCGAACAGCTTGGACATCATGATCGTGCCCGGCGCCGTCATGATGACCGCGGTCAGCAGATGTCTGGCCTCGACGCCGAACGCGATGTAGGCGGCCATGATCGCGCCGGAGATGTGGGCCATCCCGGAGGTCATCACGGTCATGAGCTCGGAACGGGTGAGCCGGGGGAGAAACGGCCGGATGGTGAGCGGCGCCTCGGTTTGCCCCATGAAGATCGAGGCCGCGACGTTGAGGCTTTCCGCGCCGCTCGCGCCCATGAGCCGGCTCATCACCAGCGCGAAGGCTCTCACCACGATCTGCATGACGCCCACGTGGTACAGGATGGCGAAGAGGGCGGAGATGAAGATGATGGCCGGCAGCACCTGAAAAGCGAAGATGAGACCGAGGCTCGAATGGGCCTTGCCCAGCTCGCCGAAGACGAACTGGGTACCGACGTAGGAGTAGGCGAGCAGGGTGGTGACGCCCTGGCCGAGGGTGCGAAACAGGACCTGGCCGGCGGGCACTCGAAGCACGAACAGGGCAAACGTGAGCTGGAGACCGAGCCCCCACCCGATCACGCTCCACCGGATCGCGCGTCGATTGCGCGACAGCGCGATGCCGAGCGCGACAATGAGCACGATCCCGATGAGTCCGGTGAAGCGCCCGCTCACGGAATCGCCGCGAGCTCGGCTCGCGTCCGCTCTAGAAGAGCCTTGCGTTCGGGCCAGGGCAGGAAGGAGGCCGCCATGCCGTCGAGGATCATGCCATCGATCTCCGTGCGAGTGAATGCCAGGGCCCGGTGGGCGAGCCAGTATTCGTCGGTGATGGTCGTGCCGCTCATCAACCAGTTGTCGGAGGAGAGAGAGACCGCCAGGCCCGCGTCGGCGTACCGGCGGACCGGATGCTGCTCGGCCCGTTCCACCGCGTGGGTCTGGAGGTTGCTGGTGATGTTGATCTCGATCAGAATGCGCCGGTCCCGAATGTAGTCCTGCAGGGCGGGGTCCTCGTAGAGGCGGGTCCCGTGGCCCACCCGATCGGCTCGACACCGGTGAACCGCTTCGGCGATCGAGTCGGCGCCGGCGCCCTCGCCTGCGTGCACCGTTATGCCGAGCCCTCCCTCCGCCGCGATCTCGAACGAGCGACGGTGCGGCCCCGCCGGCCAACCCGCCTCGCCCCCGGCGATGTCGAACCCCACGACACCGCGCTCCCGCCATGCCACGCTGTGACGGGCAATCTCCTCGGAGATCTCCGGCGGCAGCTGCCGCAGCGAGCAGTGAATCACCCGGGCCACCACGCCGAACTCGGCCTCGCCCCGCGCCAGGCCCCGCAGCTCCGCCTCGGTCACGGCGTCGAGGGAAAGGCCGCCGGCCTGACTCAGCACCGGACAGTAGCGGATCTCGAGATATCGGACGTTCTGTCGCGCGGCGTCGGCCGTCATCTCATAGGCGACCCGCTCGATTGCCGCCTCGGTCTGGAGCAGCGCGATCGTGATCTCGAAACGCCGCAGATAGTCCTCGAGATTGCGGGCGTCCTCCACCACCATGAGCCGATACAGCAGGTCGGCGTCCGCCGTCGGCAGGATCACGCCGGCGCTGGCGGCGAGATCGAGCATGGTCGCGGGCCGGAGCGAACCGTCGAGATGGACGTGCAGCTCCGACTTCGGCAGCCGCGCGATCAGCTCACGCGTCAGGGTTGCCATGGTCGCCGGCCTTGGGTCCGGGTCTCGCGGGGCGCACAACCCGAAGGATCGTTCCGGGCGCGAGGGGTGCGTCGGCGGGGAGCCGGATGCCGCGCCCGTCGGTCAGATAAGCCCGCCCGTCGGCCACGGCCGCGCCGAGCTCGGCGTCGAGAGTGAAGACTGCAGTCACAGCCGGGGCCCCCGCGGGAACCTCCACTGCCCGCTCGTTCACGTAGACCCGGAGGAGTGCGGTCAGCGTCCCACCTCGCGAAAACGGATCTGCTCCGGAGGGGAAACCGGCTGGGGGAGTCGCCGGAGGTACGAGGCCAGCGCGTCGACGTCGGTGACCGTGGATGGGGTGATCGCCCGGCCACTGAGCATCGGGTATGCCGGGCTGCGGGTGAGCGGCTCCGCCAGAGCCAGCCGGTAACTGGACCCATCCTTGAGCTCGCGGCCATCATCAAACCGAACCTTGCGGACCCGGCGCCCAGCGGAGGCCCCGGGATCGTATTCGACGACGATGCCCGATACGTGCACGCTGGGCACCCCCTCGCTGAGGGCGCGCTCGAGCACCTGCCGCAGCGTCGCGCCGGTGACCACGATGGTTGCCAGCGGGCGGGGCGGTTCGTGAAGCGCCAGCAGCTCCAGCCAGGTCACCGGCCCCGCCGGGAGATCGCTTCCGATCGCCGCCGTGCGAACCAGGCTGACGTCGCTCCGCAACGCGTTTCTCTGCGCGTCCGCTACGAGATCGCCCAGCGGTGATTCCCCCTCGGTGCTCCGGCCCAGCGGGAGCTTCATGCGCGCCACCACCCGGCGGCCCAGGGAGTCCGCCTCGGCCTCGGCTCGCGCAACGATCGCCGCCGCGGCCGAGTCGACACCGACCCGCTGGGGATCGACCGGCTCGAGCCGAACGCGGAGCTCGCGAGCGCCGACCGGTGTCCGCACCAGGTCCACGATGCCCAGCTCGGCCGCGGCCGGGCGCGCCTGCACCACCAGGACCCGGCCCACCCGCGTGCTCACGGACCCGTCGCCACCGGTCACGATCAGATCGACCTTGCTGTCCTGCAGTTCGCGGGCGAGGTCGATCGCATCCCCCTGACACTCGGCGCCGTCACAAGTCGCCCCGCCATCGGCGAGCACGACGGTCAGATCTGGCCGCTCGGCTTGCGCCGCGGCCAGCGCGTCGCGCAGCGCTGCCGCGCCCGGCCGAATGCTCACGCCGGGAACCTCAGCCGCCCGAAGCCACGACTGCGCCGCCGGACTCAAGTAGCCGACGAGCGCCACCCGCACGGTCCCCGCCGCGACTACGCGAAACGGAATCGCCCAGTCCGGCCGCTTGCTGGTGGCGGAATCCATCACGTTCGCCGCCAGCCAGGGAAAGCGCGATTGCGCCATGCGAAGCCGGAGCGTGTCGAGCGACCAGGTGAAGTCCCGAGCGCCGAGCGCAGTCGCCTCGAGCCCGGCCCGGTTGAGGACTTCGACGGCCGAGCGACCGCCGACGAGATCGGCGACGGGGGCACCCTGGAGCAGGTCGCCCGGTGCCACCCGCAGAGTGGGGCAGCGGCACTCGGCGGCGGCGCGGTCCGCGGTGACCTTGAGCGCCGCCGCGCGCTGGTTCACGCTGCCGCGGAAATCGCCCAGCGCCACCAGCCGGACCAGCACCGTGTCCCGGAGCGCGGCCGGCGCCGCCGTCCGCGGGGCGCCACCGAACAGCCCGCGCACCTGATCGGCCGACGCCGCCGGCACGACGCGCCAGTTCGCCGCGGCGAAATCCGCCGGATCCAGATGGCCCCGAGCCCGGATTTCCCCGATCAGGAGATCGCGGATGTTTTCGTCCCGGTCATAGACCACCGGCGCGCCACGCAGCGAGGTGAACCCACCACCGCCGGATTGTCTATAGCTGTTCAGTGCGAGCGTGAAGCTGTCGTTCGGGTCCACCGGACGGTCGCGGACTGTGAGGTTCCGGATCCGGCTTCCTGCCGGAAGCCGGAGGTCGATATCGTAGCTCGCGCCGGAGACCATATCGTAGTTGTATCCGAACACGGCCGGGTCGAGCCCGGCCCGGCCGGTCGAATCCGTGGTGTAGTAGCGGGCGCTCTGCTCCAGATAGTCCTTGAGCTGCGCGCCCGAGATGCGAATCGCCCGCAGCGTATTCTCGTAGGGGTAGACCGCGAAGACGTCGCGGACCCGAACGTCGCCATCAGGAAACCCGGCCCGGGTGTCGAACGCGGTGGCCGCGGAGAGGTCGGCGCCGGTCCGGGCCTTCTGGACTGCCTGGATGAACTCGATGATCGGGGTCGGCTCCGCCCGAGCCAGCGTGGCCGGCATTGCGCCCCGCGATTCGCCCAGCGACTGGCCGACCCAGTCGCGCACCGCCGCGCGAAGCGGCTGGTAGCGGGCGGCGAGTCGAGGCGAGGGCGAGACTTGCGCCAGGTTGATGGATTCGGCCCGCACCCGGGCCAGCCGCCAGGCGGTTTTCACCCTCACCACGTCGAGGTGCACGACCGCGAGCGTTTGGGCGTACGGCTTCGGTTGTACAAAGTGGACGCCGGCCAGCACCGAGTCCACCATCTCACGATGGGTGTGCCCCACGATCACGACGTCCGGCTTGGTCGGAAGGGCGGCCAGCGTGGCCGAAGCGTTCTCCGGGCCCACTCCGGTCGTGTCGTACGAGCTCGGCTCTCCCATGCCGCTGTGCATCACGGCGATCACCAGGTCGGATTCGCGGCGCATCGCCGGGAGCACGCCCGCGGCACTCTCCCGAATAGGCGCCACCCGCACCCTGCCCCGCACCGCCTTTCGGCTCCATACCATGACTCCCGGCGTGGTCAACCCGGTGATTCCTACTCGAACCCCGTTGCGGATCACCACCGCATACGGCGCATACTCCAGCGTGTCACCCGGGAGACCTCGGATGTTGGCGCTCACGTACCGGAACCGCGCCGCCGCGATCGCACGGTCGAGCACCGGGAGGCCGTAGTCGAACTCGTGATTGCCGGGCGTGGCCACGTCGTAGCCGAGCGTGTTCATCAGGTCGATCACGGGGTGGGGATCCCGCGGCGCGACCCGGGCATAGTAGTCGGCGAACGGCTCTCCCTCGATCAGATCGCCGGCGTCCACCACGATCACGCTTCCGGGATAGCGGCGCTTGAGCGAGTCGATGGCGGTCGCGGCGCGAGTGAGTCCTCCCGGAAACGGCCGGTCGGCCACGTAGTCCCACTCGGTGGCGTGACCGTGGACGTCTGTGGTGGCGACGAGGACGAGGTGGGTTGTGTCGGCGCGCGCCGCGGCGACTGCCGCACAGAGCAGCAGGGCGTGGAGCATGGACGAAGATAATAGCCCCTTGCATTCATTCGCCCCCGGGCATATATGTCCCGCCGCATATGCATGCGTCGACTTCAACCGCCGACCTGCTCCTGACGGTCGCGGAGCCGACCAGGCTCCGCATTCTCAACTGCCTCGCCGCGGCGCCCCTCTTCGTCTCTGACCTCCAGTTCGTGCTGGACCTGCCCCAGCCCACCGTTTCCCGGCATCTGCAGGTGCTCCGGCGCGCCGAGCTGGTCGCCGACACCCCGGTGGCGCAGTTCGTCTTGTACCGGCTGCGCCGCGGCTCGGACACCTCGGGCCGGCTGCTGGGCGCCATTCTGGACGCGCTCGGGCAGGACGAGCGGCTCCGCGCCGAGCGCGGACGGGCCGCCGAGCGCAGCCGTTCGCATACCCGGGTCCGGGTGCAGAACGAAGTGACTTCCCTGCCGGCCGACCGCCCGAGGACTCGATGACCAACGTTGCCCTCACCCACCGGATTCTCGTGGTGGACGACGAACCGGACATCACGGCGCTGGTGGCGTACCATCTGGCCAAGGCCGGCCACCGGGTCTCCACGGCCGCGAACGGCCCCGACGCGCTAAAGGCCGCGCGGGAGGAGCGCCCCGACATCGTGATTCTCGATCTGATGCTGCCGGGCGTCTCCGGCTACGATGTGCTGGCGGAGCTTCGCCGCCGCGACGAGACCCGGGAGGTCGGGGTCATCCTGCTCACGTCCCGACGGGAAGAGCCGGATCGGATTCGGGGCCTGTCTCTGGGCGCCGATGACTACCTCACCAAGCCGTTCTCGCCTCAGGAGCTTTCGCTTCGGGTGACGGCCTTGCTGCGCCGGCTCGGCTCCCCCGCGGTTTCCGCCGGCTCGACCCTCTCCGCCGGACCGATCGCGATCGACCGCTCGGCCCATCGCGTCACGATCGACGGCCACGAGCTCACCCTCACCGCGACCGAGTATAAGCTGCTGCTCACGCTGATCGAGCGCCGTGGTCGGGTGCAGACCCGGCCGCAACTGCTGGAAACGGTGTGGGAAGCGCAACCCGACATTCAGACCCGCACCGTGGACATGCACGTGCAACGCCTGCGCAGCAAGCTGGGCGATGCCGGCAAGCTGATCGAGACGGTGCGTGGGTTCGGTTACCGATTCCGGGCAACCGAGAGGGGAAACCGGACCCGGTGACCCTTGCCAGACGGCTGGTCTTCGGCACCGTTCTCGTCCTGCTGTTCACTATTCTCGTGTTGATCTGGAGCGCGGAGCACTCGCTCCGGCGCAGCCTCGAATCCGAGCTCGCGCGCACCCTCCGCCGCGAAGCCGGGTTAGTCCGCGAAGCACTGCCCCCCGATTCGACCGCCTGGCCCGCCACCATCCGGCGGCTGGCCCGCGAGAACGGCATCCGGATCGTGCTGCTCGACCGGGCGGGCCGCATCCACGCGGACAGCGACCAGCCGACGGGAACGGCCGTCGGTGCCGAGACCTTTGCCGATTCAGAGCTCGAGGCCGCGTTCGCCGGCACCTCGGGCTCGGTCATTCGCCGGGAGCGGGAAGGCGCGAGGATGTACGTCGCCCTGCCGAGCGGCCCGGGCGTTATCGGCCTGGTCAGCAGCCTGGACCAGGTGGACGAGACGGTGCGTCAGTCGCAGACCGCGGTCGCCGGCGGCGCGATCGTCGCCCTGGCGGTCGGCAGTCTGCTCGCCCTGTTGGCCGGCCGTTCGATCACGCGTCCGTTGGGCGCGCTCGTCGCCGCGTCCCGGGCCATCGCCGCCGGCGCGTTGCCCCGATTTCCCCGTTCGGGCGTCCCCGATATCGACGTGCTGGTACAGGCCCTGCGCGAGATGCATCGCCAGCTGGCCGAGCGGTTCGACGACCTCCGGCGGGAACGGGCCGAAACCGCGGCCCTGGTGGAATCAATGACCGAAGGCGTGATCGCCGCCGACGGGCGCGGTCGCATCACCACCGCGAACGCCGCGGCCCGACGTCTGCTCGGGTACGATGCGCAGCAGAACCTGCCCGACCTGCGACAGCTGTTTCGCGCCAAGGCCGCACGCGAAGTGGTGGACGCCGTCCTCGCGGGCACGACGGTGCAGAATCGCGAGCTCGAGCTGGACGAAAGCATGCTCATCGTGAACGCACGTCCGTTGCCCGCGGGCGGAGCCGTCGTCGTGCTCCACGATGTGACCGAGCTCCGCCGGCTTGAGGCCGTTCGCCGCGACTTCGTGGCCAACGTCTCCCACGAGCTGAAGACCCCGCTCACCTCCATCTCGGGTTACGCCGAGACCATCCTCACCGACCGGCCCAGTCCGGAGCTCGAGCGCCAGTTCCTCGAAACCATCGTGAGCAACGCCCGCCGGATGCAGCGTCTGGTGGACGACCTGCTCGACCTCTCCCGCATCGAGTCCGGCCGGTGGCAGCCCGCGATCGAGGGGGTTGATGTCGCCGCATCCGCCCGCGAGGCCTGGGCCGGCCTGGGCGACCGGGCCGCTGCGCGGGGAGTGGACTTCGTGGTCGAGGTTCCGCCGGAGGCGGCGATGGTGGAGGCGGATCCCGATGCCGTGCGGCAAGTCCTCACCAACTTGCTGGACAACTCGCTCCGATACACCCCGCGGGGCGGCCGCATCACCTTCCGCAGTCGCGCCGAAGCCGATGGCGTGCTCCTGAGCGTGAGCGACACCGGCCCGGGCATCTCCAGCGAGCACCTGCCCCGCATCTTCGAGCGGTTCTACCGGGCCGATCAATCCCGCTCCCGGGAGGAGGGTGGTACGGGGCTCGGCCTCGCCATCGTCAAGCATCTGGTCGAGGCGCATGGAGGCCGGGTCTGGGCCGAGAGCGAGCGCGGCCAGGGAACCACGGTGCACAGCTGGCTTCCCCGGGTTCGGTCGGACGATGAGGAGCTAGGGGAGAGGCGTTAGGGTCGGCGTCATGCCTCGGCCGCGCGATCAGGTTGTCGGGCTGGCCGGTTCCGGCACCCCGACCTCACCGATGCCCCGCACCCGCTTCTCCAGCGCGAGGCGGGTGAGCTTGTCGATCGGCAGGCTGACCAACAGGTCGATGCGACAGCGGATCATGAGCAGCGCCGCGTCGAACGCACGGCGCTTCTCTTCGTCGGTACCCTCCAGCGCGGCGGGGTCAGGCATGCCCCAGTGAGCGATCACCGGCTGGCCGGGGAAGATCGGGCAGGCCTCCTTGGCCCGGTCGCAGACGGTGATCACGAAGTCCCACTCCTGCTGCTCCAGCCCGGCCAGCCCGCGAGGCGGGTGGCCGGTCCAGAAATACCCGTATCGCTCCAGCGCCTCGATCGCGAATGGGTTCACCCGCGCCGCGGGCTCCGCCCCGGCGCTCTCGGCCACGAACCGGCCGCGGCCAACCCGATTGAGAATCGTTTCGGCGATCTGACTGCGGGCACTGTTGCCGGTGCAGACAAACAGCACCCGCAACGGGCGGTTGGTCGGCAACGTCGAGCTCGTCATGGGATGACCCTCATTTGGCTGGTCGCTGTAGGCCCGCCGCCACGGCTCAGCACGGCTCACGCTCGCGGAGGCGCACCCGCTCCGCCGCCCGAGCCCGTTCGGCGTCCAGGCTTGCGATCCCGCGAAAACAGGTGCGTACGCAGTTGAGCAGGTTCCGGTGAATCGGATTGGTCGGTGCGGCCAGGCGATAGTGCGCAAACTTCCAATCGCGCGTGAACTCGACCAGCTCCGACCGGAGCAGGTACCCGAGATGCCGTGAGACGGTCGATTGGGGGAGCCGGAGGATCGTCACGATGTCGCACACGCAGAGCTCGCCGGCAGCGAGGAGATTCAAAATGCGAATCCGGGTGGGCTCCGCGAAGCCTTTGAAGAGGGCATCGAGGTCCGCGACCGCCCGGCGGGCCCACCAGTGCAGGCATCCAGGCCGTCCCCTTCCCGAGTACCATCAAATCTGGGTAACCGGATGCGACTCCGTCAACCGGCGACGAAACCAACTCTGGCCCCCTAGCCCGTCGCCGTTACGGCGACGTTACCAGCGCATCACCCCGGCGTGACCGCGTGACGGCCTCTTTGGGCCGGTTCAAAGGCCATCGGCGCGCGATCCGCGCCACCCGTCACCTCTCACCCGGAAGGGGCCATGCGATTTGCAGCTTGTCGGTGTCTCGCGGTCGGAATTGGACTCACGGCCGTCGCGACGGCCGCGCGAGCCCAGGCGCCGACCGTCACGGTCGGTGGGGTCGGCTACGCGCAGTACCTGTACCAGCTTCACCGGGATTCGACCACCAACAGCCACCTCAACAGCTTCGATATCACCCGGGCGTACATCAACGTGGTCGGAAAATTCCCGGCCGGTGTCGGCGTGCGAATCACGCCCGACATCTACCGCAACTCCACGGATGGCTCACTGTCGTTTCGGCTCAAGTACGCCTTCGCGACCTGGACGCCCGAGAACAGCCCCCTCACCTTCAAGCTGGGCGCGATTCACACGCCCTGGCTCGACTGGGAAGAGGCGCTCTGGGACTACCGGATGCAGGGCACGATGGCTCTCGAACGGTTTACCGGTCCGTCCGGCGCAGGCTATCTGTCGTCCTCCGATCTGGGGGCCGGCATCGACGGCAAGTTCAAGCTCGACCTGGTGAACTTCCAAGTCGGTGTGTACAACGGTGAGACCTACAAGGCGCCTGAGTCCGACCAGCACAAGGATCTCGAGGGCCGGCTGTCGGTGCGGGTCCTCGAGAGCGACGACCACAGCCGAGTGGGTGGGCTCCGGATCAGCGGCTACGGGGCGGTCGGCAAGCCCACCGGCGGCGGCAAGCGCAATCGCTACATGGGCCTGGTGTCCTACAAGTCCAAGCTCCTTACCCTGGCCGGCGAGTATGGCCGGGTTGAGGACAGTCTCCCCGGCGCGACCGGCACGACCAAGACCGTGAAGGGGAACATCTTCAGCGCCTACGGCGTCCTCAACGTTCCCAACACCAAGGTCGGCATCCTCGGCCGGGTGGACCTGCAGAAGCCCGACGTAGACCTCTCCAATAACCGGAAGACCCGTTTCATCGCCGGTCTGTCGTACCAGGTCAACCAGAACCTCCGGGCGCTGGCCGACGTGGACAACCTGTCGCTCCAGTCCGGCTTGTACACCAATGCGGTGGAATCGACCCGGACCCAGGGTCTGTTCCAGATCCAGTTCGTGTTCTGACGCCGCAACTTCGGTCCACTCAGAAGAAGGAGCAGTGCGATGACCGGTAAGCTCTCGACCCTGGCGCTCTCTCTTGCCGGAGCGGCCGTCCTCGGCGTCGGCCCGCTCGCCGCGCAGACGGCGCTCACCGGCGCCGGCGCCACATTCCCGAACCCGATCTACTCGAAGTGGTTCGACGCGTACAACAAGAAGACGGGAGTCCAGATCAACTATCAGTCGATCGGCTCCGGCGGCGGCATCAAGCAGTTCACCGAGGGGACCGTCGACTTCGGGGCCACCGATGGCCCGATGACCGAAGAGCAGCTGCAGGGCGTGGGGGGCCACGTCCTCCACATTCCTACCGTGATGGGAGCGGTGGTGCTCACCTGGAACCTGCCGTCGCTCGGCGAGACCCAGCTCAAGTTCGACGGGCCGACCATCGCCGACATCTATCTGGGCAAGATCACCAAGTGGAGCGATAAGCGTTTGGTCGCGCTCAACCCCGGCGTCAAGCTGCCGGACGAGGACATCATCGTGGTCCATCGCTCCGACGGCTCCGGCACCTCCTACATCTTTACTGACTATCTCAGCAAGGTGTCGGGCGAATGGAAGGAGAAGGTCGGCAAGGCCACCTCGGTCAACTGGCCGGCCGGACTGGGTGGCAAGGGCAACGAGGGCGTGACCCAGCAGGTCAAGCAGACCGAGGGCGCTCTCGGGTACGTGGAGCTGATCTACGCGGAGGCAAACAAGCTGCCGTACGCCCTGGTCAAGAACCCCGCAGGCCAATTCGTCAAACCGTCACTCGAGTCGGTGACTCAGGCCGCCGCCAGCGCGAAGTTCGAGAAGAATACGGATTTCCGGGTCTCGATCACCAATGCGCCCGGCGAGGGCTCCTATCCGATCTCCTCGTTCACCTGGTTACTCGTCCGGCCGGACATCAAGGACGTGGGCAAGGCCAAGGCCATGAAGGGATTCCTGGATTGGATGGTGACTCCGGAAGCACAGGGCATGGCGTCGCAGCTGGTCTATGCGCCGCTCCCGAAGGAGGTAGTGGAGTTGATCAAGGACCGTCTCAAGACGCTCAAGGGCGGAGGCAAGGCGCTGGCTGGCGCCTAGGCCCCCACCTGTTCTTCCCGACGGCGGCCGGCAGGGGCTTGCCCCTGCCGGCCGAACCGTGACCAGTCCGTTACGCGACCGTGACCGACCGCGCGCCTGCGGCCCATAGAATCCCGCCATGACCACGGCGACCTCTGCACCGCCCGCGCAGGCCGGATCCAGCCGGCCCCGAGTTCCCGCGTCCCTCCAGGGCGTGGCATACGGGGATCGCGCCTTCAAGCTGATCCTCACCTGTGCGGCCGCCCTCATCCCCATCCTGCTCGGCTTTCTCCTGCTGGAGTTGTGGCAGGGCTCCCGGATGGCTATCGCCAAGTTCGGGCTCGACTTCATCCGGACCAGCGTGTGGGATCCCGTGGCCGGACAGTTCGGCGCCTTCCCCCTGATTTTCGGGACGCTGCTCTCGTCGTTCCTGGCCCTGCTCATTGCGGTGCCGCTCTCCCTGGGCGTCGCGATCTACCTCACAGAGTTCGCGCCCAAGGCCCTGCGGCAGCCGGTGGCATTCGTGATCGGGCTGCTCGCGGCTATTCCCAGCGTGGTGTACGGACTTTGGGGCATCTTCGTGCTGGTCCCGGTGCTCCGGAAGACGGTGTTCCCGCTACTTCGCAGCGCGCTCGGGTTCTTGCCGTTCTTCAGCGGCCCGATTTACGGTCCCTCGATGCTGGCGGCCAGCATCATTCTCGCGATCATGGTGATGCCGTACATCATGTCGGTCTCCCGGGAGGTGCTGCTGGCGGTTCCCAACAGCCAGCGGGAAGCAGCGCTCGCGCTGGGAGCCACCCGCTGGGAGGCCGTGATCACGGCGGTCGTGCCGTACGCCCGCTCGGGCATCATGGGCGCCGTCATCCTGGGCCTCGGCCGCGCACTCGGCGAGACCATGGCGGTGACGCTTCTGATCGG
>Ga0137403_10000587_pt1 | contig 46999 bp, 40 predicted proteins | sample CZOMad2_1_16fung_FD_122057 | JGI IMG/M metagenome (GOLD analysis project Ga0137403, IMG submission 122057) | Vadose zone soil fungal communities from Angelo Coast Range Reserve, California, USA - CZOMad2_1_16fungal (Hybrid Assembly) | ecosystem: Environmental > Terrestrial > Soil > Vadose zone... | reverse complement strand
AAGCGCCGTCGGAACTGTCGTCAGGAATGGCGTGCCGGTCCGCAAACGGTACCCTTCATAACTGAAGAAGGCGAACGTCTTGTCTTTGATCACCGGGCCCCCGATCGTGGCTCCAAACTGGTTCTGAGTCCACGGCGGAGGTTCGTTCTTCGCGCCCTTCTCAATCTCTGTCTTCTTAGTAAAAAAGTCGTTCGAGTTGAAAACCTTGTTACGGAGGTATTCGTATCCCGAGCCATGCCAAGTATTGGTGCCGGACTTTGTGCTGAGATTGATGACACCGCCGGCGAACTTGCCCCACTCGGGGCCCAGATTGTTGTATTGGACCTTGAATTCCGAAATCGAGTCTTGCGTGGGAACCATAAGCGGCAGGTTGATGTAGCCGATGTTGAGCGGCTGGCCATCCAGGTACTCGGCGCTTTCGTTCGCGAAAGACCCTCCAATCTGGTAATTGGCAAAGTCGAACGGGTTCTTGCCGACGGGGCTACCGGTTGTGTTTCCCTGGGGCACTACGGAGGGTGCAATCGCCGCCAGGGTGTAGATGTTTCGTCCGTTCAGCGGAAGTTCGTTGGCTTTACGCTGCTCGACCACCTGGCCGAGGGATGAAGTCTCGGACTGCAGTAGCGGCGTCTCGCTGGTTACCTCAACGGTCTCGTTTGCTTGACCGACCGGCAAAGTGACGTCGATTTTGGCGCTTTGCTGCACTTCCACCACCACAGGTGTACGGGTGATGTGCTTGAAGCCGGGCTTCTCAATGTCGATCTTGTAGTTTCCGGGGATCAAGTTTACGAATGAGTAAAGCCCATCGGCATTTGTCGGCTGCGTGCGGGTTTCCGCCGTGCCTAGGTTTGTCAGCGTGACCTTAGCATCGGTGATCGCGGCGCCAGAGGGATCGGTGACCGATCCTGTGATTGAACCGTATGTGGACTGCCCTTGCAGGAACGAGCAGGTTGAGAGGACGAAAGCGACAGACAGAGCAACCGTTAAAGATCTGCGAGACATAATGCAATACCCCCACGTTTTTATGGCAGAAACTTAGTTCACCGGGGCAATCGGCTACGTGCGTGGTCGACTGCCAGAATTTGGAGTGCTGAAGGTTTTTTCACAGAGTGAATAGACTTGTCAAGAAAAAAGCGATTGGCTGCATCAGGTTTAACGATTACCTTGCCTTTTTCGTGGTATCTTGCCGCCCATGCCCGTGACCATGATGGATATCGCCAGAGACCTGAATGTCTCTGTGGTGACCGTATCCAAGGTGTTGCGCAATCAAGGCAAGATCAGTGACAGCACTCGAAAGCGCGTGCTGCGACGGGCTAAACAACTGAATTATCAGATGAACTGGGTCGCCCGCAGCCTGGTGACGCGGCGAACATTCACCATCGGATTACTGCTGCCCGATTTCACGCATCCCTTCTTTGCGGAGATTGCCAAAGCCGTGGCCAGCACGGTTCGGCCACACGGTTATCACGTGCTCGTGTCATATTTCGAGGAGAACCCAGCGCTGGAAGTGAGCGAGGCCGATTCTCTCCTGGCCAGACAGGTCGATGGCTTGATTATCGCGTCGGTTCAACCCCTCAGCCGTGTCGAGTTGTTCGAGAGAATTCGAACCAGAAAGGTGCCGTTTATATTAATTGACCGGCCAATTGAGGGAGTGAATGCCTCTTTCGTCGGGGCCGACAATCGTTCTATCGGAAAGCTGGCGACAGAACACCTCATCGAACAAGGGTGCCGCTGTGTTGCGCACCTGCGTGGTCCAGACATCGGCATCGCGGCGGAACGCCTGCAGGGATACCGCCTTGCGCTGGATAAACGCGGTTTGCCGATACAGCCTCGCTACGTGGTCACGGGAGGGTACACGGATGACAGCGGGTATCAAGGAATGCGCCGGCTCCTGCAATTGCGTCCAATTCCCGATGGAATATTTTGTTACAACGATCCGGTTGCGATTGGGGCCATGAAAGCGATTTTCGAAGCCGGGCTTAACGTACCCGATGACATCTCCGTGGTTGGCGCGGGAAATGTTCATTACTCGGATGTGTTGCGAGTGCCGCTGACTACCGTCGATCAAGGGACGGCGCAAATCGGAACGCGAGCAGCGGAACTCGTTATGGAACGAATCGCAGCCAAGCGCACGCTCCGTTCAAAAAGAGTGTTAATTCCGCCTAAGCTCGTGATCCGCAAGTCGACGCAGCGGCAAGCAGAGCACCCTGTAGTTTCGTTGCCTGGAGCGGCGTTCCGAGAATCCGCCTTGGAAGAAAAGGAAACGTAAGCTGCTACTTTGTGCTTCTGTATTTTTGCGTGTGCGATGTGCAATACCAGCGGGCGGCACGATATGCTAAACAGCCAAGGATCCTAAGTTGCGAACTGCCCTGCTGCTCCTCGTATCTGTTTCTACACTGATCCTGTGCATAGCCGCTGGCCCACTGGGGCTGTTCGAAGTGACACAGCCGCGTGGATTGGATTTCATCCTACAGAATTCGCCCACGCCGCAGAAATACCTGATCGAAACCATGCCCGGCGGAGTAGCCCTGCTCGATTACAACAATGATGGATTGCTGGATATTTTTCTGGTCAACGGGGGGCGGGTCACCAGCCCGATGCAGTCACCAGAAAATTTCGACCGCAAAGACCCGCGCTATTGGAACCGGCTCTATCGGCAAAACAAAGACGGTAGCTTCACCGATGTCACGGAGCAGTCGGGCCTAGCGAATGCTGGAGACGGGAATTACGGCATGGGCGTTGCGGTAGGCGATTACGACAATGACGGATATCCTGACCTGTACGTCACGAGCTACGGGAAAAATATTCTCTATCACAATAATGGGGACGGTACCTTCACCGATGTGACGGCGAAGGCCGGAGTAGCGGGCGGGGGCTGGTCGGTTTCAGCAGGATTTTTCGATTACGACAATGACGGCAAGCTGGATCTGTTCGTCACACGGTACATGGAATGGGACACCAAACACATTAAGAGCTGCGGCGGCGAGTGGCATACGTATTGTCCACCGGAAGAGTTTCCGGCCACGACCAACATTCTTTATCACAACAATGGCGATGGCACGTTTACGGATGTTAGCCAGAAATCTGGCATCGCCGCCAAGAAGGGCCGCGCCCTGGGAGTGGCGTTCGCAGATTACGATGACGACGGATTTACAGACATATTCGTCGCCAACGACGGCATGCAGCAATATCTATTCCACAATAATGGCAATGGAACCTTTACGGAACGGGCTCTAGAAGCCGGAGCGGGATTGTCCGAAGATGGCAGGCGCTTATCCGGCATGGGCGTGGTTTTTCAAGATTACGATAATGATGGCAGGCCGGACGTTGTTGTCACCGAATTGCCCAGAGAGATTTACGGCGTCTATCACAACGAGGGCAACGGCACATTCGGTTACGCCAGCCTAGTGACTGGCCTCGGCGTACTTTCAAGCGGAAGCTCGGGCTGGGGAGTTGGGCTCGAAGATTTCGATAACGACGGTTGGAAGGATCTATTCGTGGCGCAGGGTCATGTGCTCGACAACGTGGAGAAGATCGACCCGTCCCTTCACTATCCGGAACTGCCCATGCTGGCGATCAACCACAACGGCCGGTTTGAACGTGCTGACTCCGGGGTCACGGTTCCGGTTGCCGGCCGTGGAGCGGCATTCGGCGATCTGAATAACGATGGGTGGGAAGACGCAGTGATGACCTCTCTTGGTGGGCATCCTCTGGTACTGATCAATCGTGGCGGCAAGCAGCATTGGCTGGTAATTTCGCTGCGTGGCACGCGCAGCAATCGCGACGGCCTTGGTGCGCGAGTGCGAGTCAATGGACAAACCCGGTTCGCGACGGCAGCCGGAAGTTATCTTTCCGCGAGCGACAAGCGGTTGCATTTCGGGCTTGGAGCGGCCGCAACTGCAAAAGTCGAGATTACCTGGCCCTCCGGAATTCACCAGAGTTTGGATGATGTTCGGGCCGATCAATTCCTTGAAGTTCGCGAACCGGAGAAGCCGTGATTCGGGCACTGTTGATTATCTGGTTCGCCTGGCAGACCGTCTCTCCTGAGGCGCACCAGCATCTGCAAGCGGCCACGGAGGCCGAGAAACAAAAGCAATTTGACAGGGCGGTTTCAGAATTTCAAAAAGTCACCGAGTTGGAACCAAGATCGCCCGATGGCTTTGTCAGGCTCGGACAAGCCTACATGGAGAAACATGACTACGGAGCCGCGATCCAGCCGCTGAAGCACGCGCTAGAACTTGCACCGGATCTGGCGGCCGCGCACCAGTTGCTCGGCTATGCACTGCTTGCACAAGGTTACGCGGCGGAAGCGATTCCGCACCTGGAGCGAATTCAAGAGCAAACTGCTCTAGGCATTGCGCAAATAGAGACAGGTCAATTGCCGCAGGCCGTCACCAACCTGCAGGCAGCGTTGGCCAAGCACCCAAACGATCCGGACTTGCTCTATTATCTGGGCCGCGCAAGTGGTTTGCTATCGAAGCAGTCAATCGACACATTGCTCGCCACCTATCCTGATTCCGCTCGAGCACACCAGGCGCTTGCCGAAAACTATTTCGTATTGCGGCAAATGCCTCAAGCGGAGAAGGAATTCCAGGAGGCGCTGCGACTCCGGCCGGATATCCCGAAACTCCACCTTGAACTCGGTGAGGTGTACGCGGGCTCTTCGCAATGGGCGAAGGCGGAGGAAGAATTTCGTGCTGAGACAAAACTGCAACCGGGGAATGCAGAGGCTAATTACCGGCTGGGAACGGCGCTGCTGCAACAAGGAAAAGCGCGCGAAGCCAGAACGGAGCTGCAGCGTGCTGATCGACTGCAACCTGATATGCCCGAAACGCTGTATTCGTTAGGAAAAGCAGCTTCGCTCGAAGGTGATGCTGTAGCGGCTGAAAAGGCGTGGGCCAAGCTGCTTAGTATCGAGAAGGCGAGTTCCTTAGCCGCGCAGACGCACTTTGCGCTGGCGGGTCTCTATCGCAAACAAGGAAAGACGGCGGACGCGGAGCGCGAGATGCAAGAGTTTCAGAAATTACAGAATCCTGGCGCTCACCCTGAAGCTGTGCAGAAATAACCCTTCTAGGCAGCGTAACGGGAGAACCCAAAAACCATACATGTGATTGGTATCGATCTTGGCGGCAAGATCATGTTGATCACCGGAGGCCTAGGTGCGATTGCTGAACATATTGTTCGCAAGATCGTGGCCGCCGACGCCACAGTGATTCTCGTCGATATCAAGTCCTCAGAGCAGGCATAGAAAACACTTTCTGATGGCGGATTCCGGAGTCGTCATATGTCTATTTCCCGGCAGACGTCACGGATTCTGGCGTGTTGAATCGGGTGATTGAAGAGTCCTTCGAAGGCTTTCCTGCATTGCATACTGTTCTCGGTCACGCTGCCGGGAGCATCAAAATGCGACCACGGGCTTTGAGCCTCTGAAGCCGTGGCACACGCCATACAGATAACAAACCGTGAGCAGCAGGAAAGCGTCATGTACTCCGATCCGATTTGCGCGTGCTCCAACCCGGACGGGAGGTATTGTGCCTCCAACGATTGACATCACCAATATTCCTGAGCCTTTCCCGGTCAGCGGACCAAGGCCAGCAATGCCCAGAGTAAAAATATTGGGAACCATCACTGAGTTAAAAAGGCCGGCAATTGATTGAAGAAAATGGTAGGCACGGGGGACTCGAACCCCAGACCTCTACCGTGTCAAGTGAGACGACCGACACTGAAAATATTGAGTTTCCAAGCAAAACCAATAGGTTCGAGTGACTTGGAGTGACAACACACTACGCGAAATGTCACCATCCCGCAACCTCCGGTGACACAGCTACTGACCCAGCCGCAGTTGAATGCAGCCCGCCAGATCCTTGAGCACAGCCCCTTTCAGAAATTCTAACCTTGACTAAGCACGACTCCGAGGCCCTTATCCGAGATTGTCTACGCGTGGCGTCCGAGCTCAAATGCGACACGATTTCCCCATGGCGAAAATACTGTCGTCGTGCGTTGATTGAAACCGTCTTCTCCGTGGCCAAAGGCAAACTGTCCTGCCGCGCTCCCGGCCGCTGCCTGCTCACGCAGCGCCGCCAAGCACTGCTGTTAGTTTTGCCTTACAATCTTTACCGCCTGTAGCACGTGATCCGTACTTCAGGATGTCAACAGAGCCAGACCCGTTCCAAAAGGAGTTTTCGCTCTTTTTCGGGAAGCAGGTCTTCGTGTAATGGCCTTTGGAAATACTCGCAACCCACTGGCAACCCAACTCACTTAAGCACTGGCACGAATGATTCTTTTAAGCCATCACAGCCACACTTTTGATGGTTACCTATCACAGAACAAGTCTCTTCATAAATGAGCTTGAACTTATGGTCGTTCCAGACATAATAGCGAACAGGGAGCTTATCGCTGGTGTTGTCTTCATATGCCAGTCCCTCTGGAGGGTAGGCAGGATCTGCGATCATAAGATTGCTATTGATCTTGAAGTCTGCTCCTCTGTCATCGCCAATGCCATCGTATACACGGCCGGTGAGCGCATCCACAATCGTAATCGACTCACAGTTACTTCCGCATCCCCACGAAGCCACCGTGTAGTGACCAGCAAAATTGGGTCCCTTTCGGGCTTCTTGTCTCAGCCGGGTTCTGAAAGAACGAGCCGTCGGATTACTGCTAAGGTTAACCGGTGCCGGAACCCCTTTATATATCCGGCTAATAGGAAAATCAGCGAACCCTGGCGCCCGTCTCCACTCTTCCGAGCCGAGAACAGCGCCGACTCGGGTTAATGCCTCGACTATCTCAAGTTGGCAGGCCCAACGCGCGAGCATCAAGGCGGTTATGCCGTTCTTGGCTCTGTAGTTCACATTTGTGCCCGGGATGAGCACACGCACAGCCCCCAAGCGGCCGAAATATGATGCCTGCATTAAGGCACTCCAGCCAGCAGGGCCTTCCGAATCTGCATTGGCACCAGCTTCGATGAGAGCCTGCACAACGGCAGTGTGTCCCATCTGGGCAGCCAGGATCAGAGGTGTGAATCGCTGTTTGTCCTTCATATTCACATCCGCGCCCGCCTCAATCATGGCTCGAACCACCTCGAGACCGCCACCAAAGGATGACCAAGCAAGAAGAGTTCTGCCGGACATATCCGGAGCATTCGGATCGGCTCCGAGCTGAACCAGTGCGCGGATGGAAGCAATATCGCCCCGTTTGGCCGCGTGCACCAACGGCGTATCTCCAGACCCGTCTTGCGCGTTCACATCTTTTCGTACTTGGGACGGATCTGCGTCGGCACCTGCTTTGATAAGAGCCTGTACAACCTCGAAGTGTCCAGCCTCGAATGCCAAAGTGAACGGGGTGCCCCCTTGTGCGTCTTTGACGTTCAGGTCGGCACCTGCCTGGGCCAAGGCTCGAGCAATCTCAATGTAACCGTGCAAAGCCGCCCAAGACAGAGCTGTCCTCCCGGTATTACTCCTCGCATTTACATCGGCTCCGGCGTGAATCAGCGCAAGCACAGAACCGATATCGTTTTGTTCAACCGCATAGTCCAACGGTGTCATGCCGTGCGCGTCTCTGGCATTCACGTCAGTTTGTGTCTGGCTCGCCCGAGCCGCGGTCCTTGTCAGGAGAGAGCCGGCCACACTCAAAACAACCACCGTGAAGACCACTCCGATTCTCACTGTGACCCGTTGACAGAAGGTGCTCATTCGAACTCATGGGTCCTATTGAATGACGTGGCGCGGCGAACACCTGCGCTGCTGCTTCGCGAGTCTCAAGGTAAAATGTTAGCAGGGCGAGTCTATCCGTGCGTTTATTTGCCTGCCACCTGTGCTGCGCTGCTCTGGCGCTCGGTAGCCATACAGACTCGGTTTCGTCCAGCCTGCTTCGCGGCGTACAGCCCTAGATCCGCTGCTTTCACCAACTCATCGCGCGTCACTCCATGATCAGGGCAAGTGGCAGCTCCCACGCTGATCGTCACTGGACGCGGCACACCGGGGAATTGCCAAGCCTCTACCATCCGCCGTAGTTTCTCAGCGACACCGAGAGCATGCTGCTGGTTAGTCTGCGCCAGGAGTATGGCAAACTCCTCGCCGCCATAGCGGCACACCACGTCAATCTTTCGCAGTTGCTGATGGAATATCGAGGAAACTTGGCGCAAAACTTCATCCCCCAGCAAGTGCCCGAATTCATCATTCAGGCGCTTGAACTGATCGATGTCTACCATAACCACCGCCATCCCGGTATTAAACCGGCGTGCTCGTTCCAGTTCTTCGGCGATTCGCAGTTCGAAGAAACGTCGATTAAAGATTCCTGTCAGACCATCCAAATAAGCCAGCTGTTTCACTCGGTCCACATAGTGGGCGTTTTGAATGGCGGTCGCACAGATGTCGGCAACAGATTCCAGCGACTGAATGTCATTGGGATTGAACGCCCCTGTTTGCGCGCTGTCCAAAACCAGCACTCCCAAGGTCTGCCCGAATGAGACTAGGGGAATACACATCCGGGCATTGGTTTCGACATAGAAATTAATACAGTCAGAGCTCTTCTTCACATCATTTTCGATCAGCGTTTTGCCGGTCTCGAGAGCTCGCCCCCACAAGCCAGCGCTGGCGGTCAGGCGGCCTCCCTCCGGGATACGTGGCGTGAGGTCTCCATGATGAGCGCGGAGCACCAAGTCGTCATCATCCTTCAACAATACTGATACATGTGAAACGCGGAATGCGTTTTGAATCAGCATGCAGACCTTGGACAGCAATTCTTTCGCATCCAGCACCGCTGTAGTCTGTTGCGCGATGGCATTGATCGCCTCCAGTTGCGAAGCGCGACGACGTTCCAACGAGTATAGGCGCGCGTTCTGCAAGGCCATGGAAGCCTGAGTTGAAAATAAGGTCAAAAGATCGATCGTCTCCGAATCAAAGTGGTCGAGGTTTTCGCTCTGACAATCGAGAACTCCCACAACTTCATCCCGCACCATCAGTGGAATTGCCAGTTCCGACGCGGTCTTCTTGGAGCACGGGAGATAACGTGGGTCCTTAGTTACGTCAGGGACATAGACGGGGCGCTTTTCTTTAGCCGCCGTACCGATCAGCCCCGTCCCGATCGGGACACGGACACCGTCCGACTTCTGATCCCACCCAATTTGGGAGCGAACGTATAGTTCATTCGTCTCCCTATCCAGCAGCAGGATGCTGACGTTGGGCAGATGGAAGTAATCGCGGGCAATAATCAGGATTTGCTGCAGGACCTCGTCCAGCTCAAACGTCGACAACACCGCCTGGCTGGCGTCGTACAAAATTGCGATCTTCTGCATAATCCTTGGCGGATTTTAACGCGCCAGGTAGGGGTTACCTAGGTTCCGAAAGTAACCTAGAGAAGCCCCACACGAGTAAGGAGGATGGCCCGTGTCACTGCCTGTGCAGCTTGGCTTCGCTTCTTTTCTTGGCTACGGTTTTCACGATCCCGAAAACGACCAGGCAGAACCAGAAGTCCACGACTAATCCCAGATCGATGTGGGAACGCAGATGCCTCGCGCCAGCAGGCAAATAGGGCACAAGCAGAATATAGGCCGCGTTGCCTCCGACCACCGCGATCAGGGCGTGAACTAAATTCGCCATAGTTGATTTAGACACCGGAGAAATCCCAGGATTTGGTCCGTCTAAATGCTAACCGCTGCTTTTGTTACCATCCCTTCAGATGCTGGAACTGGACACCCCCGTTCAGTACGTCAAAGGAATTGGGCCTCGTTTGGCAGAGATATTGGCGGGCAAAGGCATTCATACGGTTGATGATCTGTTGCATTATCTGCCGTTTCGCTACGAAGACCGCCTCAATCCCCGCAGCATCAATGAATTACGAGCTGGAGAAATGGCCACGGTTATTGCTGAAGTTCGGACCTCAGGCTTGTTCCGCACTCGGCGAATGCCCATCTTCCAAATGACGGCCGGTCAGGGTCGAACCCGGCTGCGCTGTATCTGGTTCAACGCCAGTTATCTTCGTGACCGCTTTAAGCCCGGGCAGATGGTCGCCCTCTATGGAAAAGTTGAAGAAGACCCATACGGGGGCGAGTTGCAGCTCGTTCAGCCCCAGTTTGAGATTCTGGGCGACTCCACTGACGATGGCTCCCCAGATGCCGCCGAACCAAAGGCCGCAGCTTCGCTGGAAGTTGGCAGGATTGTCCCAATTTACGAGTCAGCCGGCCAGGGGAGGCTGACCTCGCGTTGGTTTCGTCGCATTATCCACACCGCGCTCGCGAACCTACCGCCGGCGCTGCCAGATGCGATTCCTGCCGTAGTTCGAGGGCACCTCAGCCTTATTTCTCCAAGAGATGCACTTTGGCGAGTCCACTGGCCGGAGGCAGGCGAGAGCTTCGAGGACCTTCAAACCTCCCGTACAGCCGCCCACATTCGGCTGATCTTTGAAGAACTCTTCTTTATCGAACTCGGACTCGAACTAAAACGCCGCGAGCAAAAAGCCCAGACCGGGATCGCATTCCGCCTTGATGACCCCGTGCGCGAGGCTATTAAGAAGATTCTGCCGTTTCATCCCACGATTGCACAAAAACGAGTGCTGAAAGAAATCGCTTCCGATATGGGGAAGCCCTTTCCCATGCGCCGCCTGCTGCAAGGGGACGTCGGCTCAGGTAAGACGATCGTCGCCTTTGAAGCCGCGATTATCGCTATGGAGAACGGATTTCAAGTCGCGTTGATGGCGCCGACTGAAATCCTGGCGCAGCAGCATTACTTTTCCGCGCGGCGCGTGCTCGAACCGGCAGGATACCGTGTAGTGCTCCTGACCGGATCATTGGAAGACGATCGCAAGCGCGAGACCCGGCGTCACATTGCGCAAGGAAATGCACAATTGGTTATTGGCACGCATGCTCTGATTGAGAAGAAAGTAGATTTCGCTAACCTTGGGCTGGTGATAGTTGATGAGCAACACCGGTTCGGCGTGCTGCAGCGCTTCAAACTGATGAAGAAAAATCCAAGCACTGGCCACGTGGGGACGGCCGCCCCCGGCCGCCCTCCCGAGCGAAGCTCGACAGGTGTTCCAGCAGAGCCTGATGTCCTAGTCATGACCGCCACTCCCATCCCTCGCACGCTCGCACTCACGCTTTACGGCGACCTCGACATCAGCGTTCTCGACGAGATGCCGCCGGGACGCACTCCGATCGTTACACGCCGTGTATCGGACGAGCGTTCGACCGACGTCTGGGACTTTGTGCGCAAGCAGGTAAAAGCCGGCCATCAGGCCTACGTGGTTTATCCAGTCATCGAGGAGAACGAAGAAACCGAGCTTAAAGCCGCTATCAAGATGTACAAGGAATTGAGCAACCGTATTTTCCCTGAATTCCGCATAGGTCTTCTGCATGGCCGCCTTGATCCCGACTTGAAGGAAACCGTGATGCGCCTCTTTCAAAAAGGCGAGCTCGACATCCTGGTTTCGACTACGGTAATTGAAGTCGGCGTCGATGTCGCAAATGCCACGATCATGATCATCGAGCACGCCGAGCGATTCGGCCTAGCCCAGTTACACCAGTTACGAGGGCGTATCGGCCGGGGCGCGGCGAAGTCGTATTGCATTCTGATGACTGGCGGCAAAGTTTCCGAAGAGGGCGAACGCCGCCTGGATGCCATGGTTCGCACTAATGATGGCTTTAAGATTGCTGAGCTCGACCTGGAACTTCGCGGCCCAGGTGAGTTCTTCGGCACGCGGCAAGCCGGATTACCCAGCTTTCGCGTTGCGAACATAATTCGCGATCGTCAGTTGCTCGAAGCCGCCAAGCGTGAAGCTGCTGCCGTACTGGCCGGACCCAATGCCGAAGTCTCCCTGGAAGAAATTAGCCGCTCCCTGGTTTACATGCGCACACGTTGGCAGAAAACCTATGGGCTGGTGGAAGTGGGTTGAATACGGCTGAATGTGGCGCGGGCGCCCTCGCCCGCGAAGTCATGGGATAATCTGTCCTGTGAAATCCGGTTCCACAACCGATCTATACCGCAAGCTGCCTTCCGTGGATGAGCTGCTGCGTACTCCCGCGATCGCTGATCTAATCTCGCGCGAGGGCCCGGCCGCTGTCACCGAATCAGCTCGGGCTGTCCTTTCACGGCTCCGGGAAGAGATCGGAACAGCACTGGTCGATGACGAGAGCCTCGACCTGGCGCTTTCCGGCATACCAAGCGCAATAGAGCGAGAGCTCCAGCAGGCCTTGCGCTATTCCCTTCGCACCGTAATCAACGCGACCGGAGTGATCCTGCACACGAATCTCGGTCGAGCGCCGCTCTCTCATGCCGCTATAGATCATATTCGCGAGATTGCAGGTGCCTACTCCAACCTCGAATTCGATACTGAAACCGGCGAGCGCGGTAAGCGCGATATTCACGTTGATCGGCTCTTTCAGAAGCTACTTTCGGAGGAGGCTGCCGAGCTACCCTCGGCTGGACGGGCGGGGACGCCCGTCCCCACACTTAACGCCATTTCCACTATCGTCGTGAACAACAACGCCGCCGCGGTCCTCCTAGCTCTCAATACGCTGGCTGACGGTGGCGAGGTCATCGTCTCGCGCGGCGAGCTGGTCGAAATCGGCGGCTCGTTCCGCATTCCCGACGTCATGGCAAAATCCAATGCCATCCTTCGCGAGGTGGGTACTACTAACCGCACACGCATCGCTGATTACGAGCGCGCCATCAACGAGAAGACCCGGCTGATTTTGCGCGTGCACCGCTCGAACTTTCAGATCACCGGATTTACAGAGCAGCCCAGAATTGAAGATTTGGTTGCATTGGCAAAAAAACGAAGCATCCCGTTTGTTGAAGACCTCGGCAGCGGCGCTCTGTTTGATCTGAATTCTGTTGGCGTGAGCGGCGAACCGGGCGTTCTGGACAGTTTGCGGGCGGGCGTGGATGTTGTCACTTATAGCGGCGACAAATTGCTCGCGGGGCCGCAAGCAGGAATCCTAAGCGGCCGCGCCGACCTGATCGCCCGCATGCGAGCCAACTCTTTGTTCCGTGCGCTTCGCGTAGACAAATTAACCTACGCCGCGCTCGAAGGCACGCTGCTCGCTTATGTAAGACGTGACCACGACGCGATTCCCGCCCTCCGCATGATGCGACTGTCGAAAGAAGAAATCGGCAAACGCGCCGAGGCTATTGCGGGAAAGACTCAATCGGCAACGCTACAGGTCGATGTAATCGACGGCGAATCTGTGATCGGCGGCGGCGCTGCTCCTTCTGCGGTCTTGCCCACGCGACTGCTAGCCATCAGCCACAAAGACTTGGGGGCGGATGAACTTGCCGCCCGCTTGCGTGCCTCTGATACCCCAGTTATCGCCCGAGTCGACGAAGGTCGTGTTCTGCTGGATCTACGCACCGTGTTTCCTCAACAGGATCGGCTTCTGCTAGAAACGATCAGCAGAATAGAAAGTCAGAATGCAGAAGTTAGAATTCAGAATGCAGAATTGAAGACCTGAATCACAGAATTTTGATTCTGCCTTCTGAATTCTTACTTCTGCATTATTTTGGCAACCCTCTACACCATCGGCCATTCCACTCGTACTCTCGAAGAATTGATTGCCGCCTTGCAAGGGCATTCGATCCAAACTCTGGTCGACATTCGCTCTTTTCCCATGTCGCGCCGCCTGCCGCACTTCAATCGGGAATCGCTGGAGAAGTCCTTACCAGAAGCCGGTGTCAAGTATGTCTGGATGAAAGAACTCGGTGGTCGCCGCAAAAAGATTCGTGATGATTCCCCGAACGTCGCGCTGCGCAGCCCCAGCTTCCGCAACTACGCCGACTACATGCTGACTGGCGAGTTCCAGCATGCGATCGCTGACCTGATCGCAATGGCTGAACATTCGCGCACGGCATATATGTGCGCTGAACGCGTGTACTTCCGCTGCCATCGTATGCTGGTTTCGGATTGGCTGGCCGCGCACGGCCATGAAGTGCTGCACATCGATGACACGCGTCCAGCCAAGCCGCATAAACTCACCGCAGAAGCACGCTTGATTGATGAACAAGTGATCTATCGCGGAGATCAGCTCTTTTGAACCTGCTTCCCTTCGATCTCCCACTTAGGTCGCAAGGACTCTACACGTGCTAACGTAGGCGCATGATTGTTGGCTCCGGCATTGATATCGCGGAGGCCCCCCGCATCGCACAAGCTATCGCGCGGTTTGGCGACCGCTTTCTGCGACGCGTCTTTACCGACGGCGAGATTCGCTACTGCGATTCAAAGGCTAATCGCGTGGAGCGCTACGCCGCCAGATTCGCCGCGAAGGAGGCAGCAATGAAGGCGCTCGGCACTGGCTGGAATCATGGGGTGCGCTGGCGCGATGTGGAGGTATGCCGCCAACCCGGAGGCCGCCCCACGATTCTTTTTCATGGCAAAGCTGCCGAATTCGCGGCAAAACTCGGCGCTGCTCACGTCGCGCTCTCAATATCCCACACCGCCGAGCAGGCCATCGCACAAGTAATTTTGGAAAGCTAGAAAAGCTGTCAGCTATCAGCTCTCAGTTCTCAGCTTTGAAGCGATGCAAAACTCTCCCGGCCCAAGGATAACTCGGGCTGAAAGCTGACAGCTGATAGCTGCCAGCTTTCTGCTAGACTGTCGCGTTCTTCTCGTCAGATGAGTCAAACCGAGATTGCAACGCAAGTGATTTTCGCTCAGTCCCGGGACCGCGCTGTGCTCGCGGGAGTTGCGCTGAGCAGCTTCGCAGCGCTGCTTTTGGAACTGGCACTCACCCGCTTATTCTCAGTGGTTCTTTTTTACCATTTCGCGTTCCTGGCAATCTCGATTGCATTGCTTGGGCTGGGCGCAGGAGGAGTGTGCGCGTATCTTGCGAAAACCAGACTCGCACGCCTGGAAACCCGCGCGCTCCTTGCCCGGTTGTCGGCCCTGAATGCTTTGCTCATCCCCGTTGTGCTCGAGGTCGTGTTGCATGTACCGGTTTCACTGAAATTAACTGGCGCCAACTTTCTTAATTTGACGGAAATTTATCTGGCTTCTGCAATGCCGTTCTTCATTACAGGATTGCAATTCTCTATCCTGTTTGCCCGCGAGTCGAAACACATTCCCCGTCTTTATGGTGCAGACCTTGCTGGAGGCGCGCTGGCCTGCATTGGAATTGTTCCACTGCTCAACTGGGTCGGCGGGCCGAACACGATTTTGTTTGCTGCTGCCATCGCCAGCATTGCTGGGGCCGTTTGGGCGAATTCTGTCTTGGCCAGGAAAGCCACTTTAGTACTCGCAGGCGCGATACTCCTGCTCATTAGCGCCAACCACTCGGGAAAGTTGATCGACATTGTGTATGCGAAGGGCGTGCTGCGCGATCCCTCCTGGGTTGAGTTCGCCCGCTGGAATGCGATTTCTCGTGTGGAGGTCGATAGGCAGGGTGACGCCAAAGCCATCGTTATCGACGCGGACGCCTCCACTTACATCATGAATGCCGACCTGAGGGAATGGCGAACAACAGAGTGGGAGAAGAATTTAATGTCAGCGCCACCGGCAGTGGTGAACGTGCTCCGGCCACACGGGGACTACGCCATCATTGGCCCTGGCGGCGGTGTAGATGTGCTTCGCGCCGTGGCAAATGGAAGCCGGAGCGTTACCGGGATTGAGATCAATCCCATCATCGCCAATACCATCATGCGCGGCCGCTACGCAGATTACGCCCAGCATCTTTACGAGCGGCCTGATGTATACATTCACGTCACCGATGGACGCTCCTTTATCCGCAATTCCAAGCAGCTTTTTGATGTCGTGCAGATGACGTTAGTGGACACCTGGGCCTCGACTGCCGCAGGCGCATTCGCTTTAAGCGAAAACAACCTTTATACAGTTGAGGCCTTCCGCGAATATTTCGAACACTTGAAGCCCGATGGCATGATCGCCATCACACGCTGGGAATTCGCGCAGCCACACGAGGCGCTGCGCGTGGTTTCGGTCGCTATGCAAGCCTTGCATGAAATGGCCGTGGCGGACACAAAAGACAATTTCATCGTGGTTTCCGAAGGAGACCTGGACGAAGACGGCATCCCCGTACTCGTATTGGCCAAGCGGACTCCCTTCACCATCTCCGAACAAGGCAAGGTAAAGAAGCACTTGCAAGCCTACCCTGCGCTCGACCTGCTCTATTCTGCTGTCGATCGGGATCTGATTCTCGGGCCTCCCGGCTTGCCCGAGTACCACCCCAGCTCAGATTCATTTGCAGATCTTATTCAGCTCAACGATCCGCGCACATTCGCAGAACGGTACCCTTACGAGGTTTCACCTGTTACCGACAACGCGCCCTTCTTTTTCTTTACCCTCAAGATGCGGCAGCTTCTACACGCTGACACGCTTGAGCAAGGGATCGACTGGAAGGTTAATCTGGGAGTGGCCGTGCTCGGAACGGTATTGATCATTTCCCTGCTCGCGGTGCTCGCATTTCTGGTGATTCCTTTGGCCGTGCGGGCGCGATCGAAGCCACAACAACCGCTGCAGTTGTTCTACTTCATCGCAGTGGGGCTCGGATACATTCTGGTTGAGATCGCCTTCATTCAGCGGTTTGTATTATTCCTTGGGCATCCTACATACGCGCTCACGGTTGTCGTGTTCCTTCTGCTGCTATCAAGCGGAGCAGGTAGCCTGATTTCGCGTACCTGGTTGGTAGAAACGCGGCGCGTGTGGCTGCCAATTTTGCTGATCGCATCCGCGCTGCTCCTCTACGTGTTTATTCTTCCGGCGCTGTTAAATGCCCTAGTAGGCTTACCGTTCGCGGCAAAGGTTATCGTCAGCGGCGTGCTTTTGGTGCCGCTTGGATTCGCCATGGGTATGCCATTTCCCACCGGGCTGCGAGCTTTTTCCAGCAAGCCATCACTCCCTGGGCAGGCGGCCGATGAGAACGCCGTGGAGTGGGCCTGGGCCATGAATGCCGCCTCCAGCGTGCTTGGCTCGGTGCTGGCCATGGTTATCGCCATCCAGTTCGGGCTCAATGCAACGCTGGCCTGTGGTGCTACCGCGTATCTGACGGCCTGTTTCCTTATTAGAACCCTCCACCCCAGCCGCGCATGAACCATGTTCTGCAGTCTGCTATGATTCAGAAAAAATGGGCACTTGCGGGCGGCGCAAAGGATGGGCAGCGATGATCTTGCTCGGGGGAAGATGTGCCTAGCCAGAAGCAGTTGAAGTGGTCTCAACTGAAGGTCGGGGTTACGGTGCTGGTGGCGAGCGTCACGCTCGCCGTTTTGATTTTCCTAATGAGTGGCACAGGCGGCATATTTACCCACAAAATCAAGCTGAAGGCCTACTACGATAATGCTGGTGGTTTGCAGGAGGGCGCGCCGGTCCGGCTCAGCGGAGTCGATATCGGCAATGTAGTCAACGTTCGCGTGGTCTCCGATCCGACCAGGAGACTGACTCCTGTCCAAGTCACCATGAAGGTGAATACGCGATATCACCAGAGTTTGCGCAAAGACTCAGTGACCTCGCTCGAAACAGCAGGCGTTCTGGGATCAACCTACATCGATATCGATAGCTCAACCGCCAAGGCCCCGGAGGCTGTGGATGGAGACACACTGCCTACTCGCGAGCATCCCGATCTTCAGGATGTGGTTCGCGCCAGTCAGAGCACATTGCAAAACATGGATGCGCTGCTGAAGCGCCTCGACCGCATCGTGGCGTTCGTGGAAAGCGGGGAAGGGTCGATAGGTAAACTCATTTACGACCCTCTGTTATACAACCGGCTGAATGCTACGGTGACCGAGTTCCAAAAGCTGGTGAATGAAGTTACCGAGGGCAACGGTACATTGGGCAAGTTGGTTTCCGATGATGAACTTTATCAGAAGGCAAATGCTACCGTCGACAAACTGAATGCGATGATCGACGACTTAAACGCAGGAAAGGGCACTGCTGGCAAATTCCTGAAAGATCCCACGCTTTATGACAACGCCAACGAAACGATTGCCAACGTGAAGCAGCTCACCGACAATGTGAACGCGGGTAAGGGCGCGCTCGGCAAACTCGCCAAAGACGAGCAGTTTGCCGCCAAGCTGCAGAACACCATGGATAAACTTTCATCCATAACCGACCGGCTGGAGGCGGGCGAAGGCTCGGCGGGCAGATTTCTGCGCGATCCCACCATGTATGACAACACCAATCAGTTGCTTCAGGAGACCCGTGGGCTGGTTAAGGCGATTCGGGAGAATCCGAAAAAGTATCTGACGATTCACCTTAAGATTTTCTGAGCTTTGTGTCGCTGCGTTCGCTGCTTATGGTGCCCGCGCCAGCCTGCCACATGCGGATAACCTTTTCAGTTTCTGGGCGTCTAATCGGCTTGCTGCGGATTGGGGAACTTGTCTCTCCACAGCCGCGTATCTCATTTTCGGCCCTGCCTTACCGTGGCCCCATCTATTATCTCCGGACATTTTGTGCGAGGTGCTATGCGAATTCTAAAGATCACCAGTTTTGTATTATGCGTTGCAAGCTTGAGCCTGGCGCAGGCGGCGCCGTCCGCCGAGAAGCCGCAGGGCGGTAATGTCCGCTTCAACGCCGATATGCTCGACAAGAACATCGATCCCTGCACAGATTTTTACGCCTACGCTTGCGGTAAATGGAAGGCACAGAATCCGATCCCCGCGGACCGTTCCGAGTGGGGACGCTTCGATGAACTGGAAGAGCGCGGCGAGGCGATTATCCGCAACATTCTGGAGAAGTCTGCGCCGGGTGCTCCCGGGCGAAGCGCCGTTGAACAGAAAATCGGCGACTACTATCAATCCTGCATGGACGAAAGTGCTATTGAGAGCGCCGGCACGCGTCCGCTGCAAGATGAATTCAAGGCCATCGATGCACTTCAATCCAAACAAGACCTGGCGGAAAAAGTAACTCATTTACACCGCGAGGGAGTTGGCGCACTGTTCAGCTTCAGCTCTGATCAGGATTTTAAAGATGCCACCCAGGTGATCGCGGAAGCCGACCAGGGCGGGATGTCTCTTCCTGATCGCGATTACTACTTGAAGGACGATCCAAAATCGGTGCAATTGCGTCAGCAATATGTGGAGCATGTACAGAAAATGTTCGAACTTCTTGGCGACCCCACTCAAAAAGCCGCAGCGGAAGCCAAGACCGTACTGGACATAGAGACCAGTCTGGCCAAGGGCGCGTTGGACCGTGTAAGCCGTCGCGATCCTAACAAGGTCTACCACAAGATGAGCGAAAGAGATTTGGCAGCACTAAGCCCCGATTTTGGCTGGGATGCTTATCTGCGAGGCATCGGCGCCCCTGCGACTCAGGTTCTGAACGTCACCGAGCCGGAATTTTTCAAGCAGATGGGTGCGGCGGTGAAGACGGTTTCGCTGGACGATTGGAAAACCTACCTGCGCTGGCATGTAGTACATTCCAACGCACCCATTCTTCCCGCAAAATTCGTGAACGAGAACTTCAGATTTTTCTCCACGATATTGGTCGGCACCAAGGAGCTTAGTCCGCGCTGGAAACGCTGCGTGCGTTACACCAACGGCGATCTGGGCGAAGCTGTCGGCCAAGAATATGTCGAGCTGACTTTTGGCGCAGAAGGGAAGGATCGCACACTGCGCATGGTGCAGGCACTGGAGAAAGCATTGGGATCTGACATTCAGGATCTCTCCTGGATGGGACCAGAAACCAAAAAGCAGGCACTGGTCAAGCTGGCGGCCATCACAAATCGTATTGGATATCCCGACAAATGGCGTGATTACACTAGTCTGAAGATTGTGCGCGGCGATGCTCTAGGCAACTCGCTGCGCTCGAATGAATTTGAGTTCCAGCGGCAATTAAACAAGATCGGCAAGCCAGTGGACAAGAATGACTGGCCCTATCCGCCAAGCACGGTTGATGCCAGCTACAACCCGCAACTCAATAACATCACATTTCCAGCGGGAATCCTGCAACCACCGTTTTATGACAACCAGGCTGATGACGCTATGAACTTCGGCGGCATCGGAGCTGTGATCGGTCACGAACTGACGCATGGCTTCGATGACGAAGGCAGCCAGTTCGACGCACAGGGAAACCTGCGCGACTGGTGGACTGCCGAGGACAGGAAAGAATTCGATCAGCGCACGCAGTGCGTTGCCGACGAATACTCTGGCTTCAACTCAGTGGATGATCTTAGAGTGAACGGCAAATTAACTTTGGGAGAAAACACCGCGGACAACGGAGGTGTGCGCATCGCCTACATCGCTCTGATGAACGTTCTTGCCGGGAAAGAACCTCCGTCCATCGACGGCTTAAGCGCCAAACAGCAATTCTTTCTGGGCTGGGCCAACGTTTGGTGCCAGAATCGTAGCGACGAGTTGGCACGTATGCTCGTCACTGTGGATCCCCACTCTCCGGGAAAATGGCGCATCAACGGCGTCGTTTCTAACATGCCGGAATTTCGTGACGCATATCATTGCAAACCAGGCGCGCCCATGGTGCGGCAGAATGCGTGCAGAGTGTGGTGATCTGTCGCTGTCTTGCGTTGAGTTAGCACAGGCGTCCACGCCCGCGCCTCGCAATATCGGCAATTCACTTCAGCGGGTACAAGTCCAGCTCAGGCATAGGAAAGTCTTTCCGGTTGTCGGTCATCAACGCGCAGCGATGCTCCAGCGCGATCGCGGCGATGATCGTGTCGGTCAAGGCGAGGGTCCGCCCCTTTTTCGCCCATTGACCTTTGAGAGTCCCGGCAATGCGTCCCGTGGTCTTGCTCAATTCATAGCAGTCCAGCGTAGCAACCAGATCGTCAGTGTGCTGTTCTTCCCACGGACGCATGCCAGCATAGAGTTCGGCGACGTTTATTGCGGAAGTACCTAGAGTGTGCCCTGTCTGCACGAGTTCGAGAAGCAACTCACGCCGGCGGTTGCGTAAACGAAGAACGTCGATGAGAACGGAAGTGTCGAGCAAGATTCGCATTTACGGGCCGTGCCTGCGCTTTCTCGATCGGGACGCTTCATCTTCAGCTCTCGACCGCCGTACCCAAGCCGCAGCGCCCTCCGCCAGTTCGGGATGATCTTCGTCCTTCCACACAGCTTCCTTGTTTTGCAATAACTGCAGAAGCCTTTGGCGGCGGACTTCATTGCGGGCGGTATCCACAACAAAAGCACTCCGGCCTCGAGGGCCCACTAGTTCGTCAATTTCCCGGATCAGGTCTTCCGGCAGCAGAACGTGGGTGCGGCGTGTGCCCATGATTGTACATACCAAGTGTGCCTACATCGTGTGCACATTGTCAGGCACATAAGGGTCCCGCTAGGTTCGTGACAACTTCTGACAGTAACGCTAGATCATTGGAAGGGATGTCGACTCGGCCTGCTCGTGCGCATGGTAGCTTGACCTTACCAGCGGTCCAGATTCCACGTGCCTGAAGCCGAAGCGCAAAGCCTCTTGTCTCAAATAGCCAAACTCATCGGGCGTGTAAAAGCGTGCAATAGGCAGGTGATCGCGAGACGGCCGCAAGTACTGTCCAACGGTGAGGATGTCCACAGCACGGGAGCCGAGGTCACGAAAAACATCCACCAGTTCAGTAATGGTTTCGCCCAAGCCCACCATCACTCCCGATTTGGTAATCATTCCCGGTGAGAACTTCTTGGCATTCTCCAGCAATCGCAACGTGCGCTCATAACGCGCTCCCGACCGCACTGGACGATAAAGCCGCGGCACCGTCTCAGTATTGTGATTGAGCACGTCAGGCCGTGCATCCAGAACTATTTTCAGGGCGTCATCCAGGCCCTGGAAGTCTGGAATTAGAACCTCAACGCGGCACTGGGGCGACAGCTCGCGAATCTGGCGGATGGTTTCAGCAAAAATACGCGCTCCACCCAGATTGTCATCATCTCGATTGACGCTGGTCACGACGGCGTGCTTCAAGCCCAGGCTTGCCACGGCTGCTGCCACGCGACGAGGTTCATCCGTATCGATTGGACCTGGCTTGCCTTTGGGCACTGCACAAAACCCGCAACGGCGCGTGCAGATATCGCCTAGCAACATGAATGTCGCAGTTCGGTGATTCCAGCACTCCCCGATGTTCGGGCATTGCGCCGATTCACAAACCGTGTGCAGGCCCAAGCTGCGGGCCAGCTTTTTCAAATTATGGAAGTTTTCCCCGACTGGAGCCTTGGCTTTGAGCCACGCCGGTTTGGGCTGCCGGACAGGCGGTCCCAGCTGGATTTGCACAAGTTGTGAGGCAACGGCCATCTATGGCTTGATTTTACATGTTGCCGATGCCATCGCGAAGCCAGTCACTTAGGGTGGTGGGCGACCTGAAAGTCGCCCACTTTTAGAGGATTTCCATCGGGCGTATTTCCAGGGCGAAGCGGAACAATCAGGAAAGTACAAGCTTGTGGAGGACCTCTAGGAGAATGCAGCCCAGAGGATTTAGCTGCGGCCGATCGCGTTAATTTTCCAGATAGGCCTCAATCCATTCCTTGATCCGCACGCGCCGCTCATCCTGCTGATCAAAACGCACTCCGAAGCTTTTGTTCGGCTTGCGCCAACTCACAGCCCCGCGAACCCAAATGCGCGGAAGAGTCAGCAATGCAAAAGAAATTTCCACGGCCGTGCCGGGAGATATTTCTTCTTCACTGCGCATGGACATGCCGCCGGCGCTGAGTTCATGGCTGGTGGCGGTGAACCGGTGATTCTCGGCGGTGGTCAGTGCAATTTCAGTCATAACCGGAATGCGAACATAGCGGCGGAACTCGTGCAAGACCAACGTTTGCGTGGCGCGCACCAACTTTAGGGCAGCCGGACGTTCCAGTGGTTCATTGAAAATGGCATTGATGCCATACTTGGAGAATCGCATCGCTTCGTGTGCGCTGCCACCAAGTCCGTAGATCACCATCCGGCTGTTAGAGCGGGACGTGCGCGCCGACTCCATTATGGTTTCCGCATCGCCATCTAGCTTCAGCACACAGGCCTCGAATTTTTCTTTCCTCAGGCGCTCTGCGGCGTGCTCAGTCATGAGAACGGTCCCAATCCCGAATTGCCGGAAGCATTCCGACAACACAATCCTGGCGGAATCCTTCACGTTGATGAGCGCAACCCGTGCCGAATTTTTTCTGCTGCTGGGGATCGCGGCGGCACTGGCCAGAGCCTTATCAATCAGCTTGGTGGGGGTTGCCATGTAATTTCCATTGTGGCGTGTACGCCTAACAATGGCAAAAGGTTAGATGGGCAGGGGTAGGTACAAAAGTGTCATTACCAGGATGGACTTGTGCGGTCCCAGCATCGCAATGTTATTGCGTTCGCAGCCGTTGCCAAGAGTAGCGCCGCCGTCTCGGCGGCCCGATGGGGGGCGTGACGCCCGCCAGGCAGCCGGCCAGAGGCCAGCGCTACATCTTGAGTGCGATATACTGCTTTTCCCATTTCACATCAGAGGACCCCAGTGAGGCGCGTTGGCTTTCTCCTTGTCGTTGTTGTTTCGATGCAGTTGGCCGCTCAAATCGGCTCCACTCCCGCATCGCCCAATCCGAAGGTCAGGGCAATCACCGGGTTCGTGCGGCTGGACGCATCGGCATATCAAAAGCAAATTGCCGATGCCCTCGTCGTGCTGCGGAAAGTGAAGGCCGAATTCGAATCCTCCGGTTATGAAGTAGAGACGGTGCGTCTGACAACTCAACCGCTGGCTGAACTCGTTGCCGGCATGTCGGAGGACCAAGCGTCGACATTTTTGCGGCAGCTTGACGAACTGTCCGTAAAGGAGAACTTCCTGCCGAACGTTGGACCGGCAATGCTGCACGACAGCGACAATCCTGCCACCATGCACCTGCTCGAAAGGGCGCTTTCGACGCTATCAAGCATCGAGGGCAGCGCAATAATCGCCGACGAAGATGGAATTCATTGGAAAACAATTCGCCGCACAGCTGAACTCGTGAAGTATGTCAGCGAGCACAGTCCGCACAGCCGGGGAACTTTCAACTTCACGGCCACTGCCATGCTGAGGCCCTTTTCACCATTCTTTCCCGGTTCATATCACACCGGCGCTGGCCGACAATTCGCTATTGGTTTCGAAGGAGCCAACGTTGTCCGCGATGTCTTTGCCAAAGATAAGGGAAACGCCGAAGCTGCGATTGCCGACCTGACGGCTGCGCTCACAAAACATGCGTTATTAGCTGATGCGATAGGCAAGAAGGTCGCTAAAGAAACTGGCTGGGTCTATATGGGAGTTGATCCTACCCCGGCACCCCTGGGGGACGTATCCATAGCAGCCGCAATCGAGGCTTTCACCGGCGCGAAGTTCGGTTCCAGCGGGACGCTCACTGCGGCACGCATTATCACTACCGCCGTGAAGGAGGTGCCAGTGAAGCAGGTCGGGTACTCCGGGCTGATGGTGCCGGTCATGGAGGACAGACTTCTAGCGCAACGATGGGCCGAGTCCACTTACAACATTGACTCACTGCTCGCATACTCGGCAGTTTGCGGTACAGGGTTGGATACGATTCCGCTTCCGGGTGACATCAGTCCCGAACAAATGGAGCGCCTCTTCGGCGATGTGGCTTCGCTGGCAACGAAATGGAACAAACCTCTCTCAGCAAGACTGCAGCCTGTCCCGGGGAAGAAGGCGGGCGATCAAACTGACTTCCAGGATCCTTTTCTCTTCAACACTACGGTGCACGCCTTGCCATAATTGTTAACTGTCCGTGGGACTGCCGATGAAAATTCGGCACCTACGCATCCCACCGTCGGAACAGTAGCGCTCCATTCGTCCCGCCGAATCCGAAGGAATTTGACATGGCATAGTCAAACTCAGCCTGGCGAGCCTTTAGCGGGACGTAATCCAGATCGCATTCCGGATCAGGATTCTCCAGGTTGGCTGTGGGCGGTAGAGTTTGATCGCGAAGAACCAAAACGGTGATGCCAGCTTCCAGGCCGCCTGCGCCGCCAAGAAGATGGCCAGTCATGGATTTCGTGGAGCTTACGGCTAACTTGTAGGCGTGATCGCCAAACGCTCGTTTTATCGCCACGGTCTCGAGCTTGTCGCCGAGGTCGGTGGACGTTCCATGCGCATTGATGTAGCCCACCTGCTCCGGCTGAATCTTCGCGTCATGTAAAGTGTTCAGCATGACGCGATAAGCGCCATCACCTTCCGGGGCAGGCTGCGTGATGTGATTCGCATCGCCGCTCATCCCGTAGCCCAGCACTTCCGCCAGAATCCGAGCACCACGGCGGCGGGCGAATTCCAGCTCCTCCAGGATCACGATTCCCGCGCCTTCACCAATCACGAATCCGTCACGGGCCGAATCCCAAGGCCGGCTTGCCTTTTCCGGTTCGTTGTTGCGTGTTGAGAGGGCACGCATAGCTGCGAATCCGCCAACGCCCATGGGCGTGATTGCGGCTTCGGTTCCTCCGGCGATCATCACCTCCGCATCGCAGCGGGCAATAATCTTGAACGCGTCGCCAACCGAATGTGCGCTTGAGGTGCAAGCGGTGCAGGTAGCCTCGTTAGGGCCTTTGGCGTTATAGCGGATGCTGACGTGCCCGGCGGCGAGATTGACGATCGCTGCAGGGATAAAGAACGGTGAAATCTTGCGCGGGCCGCCATTCAGCAAATTCGAATGCTCGCGCTCAATTACATCGAATCCGCCGATTCCCGAGCCAATATGCACGCCGATGCGTGGCGAAAGCTCGTCTGTGACCTGCAAGCCTGAAGACTTCATGGCCTCATCCGCCGCGGCCATAGCCAGGTGGATGAAGCGGCCCATCTTCTTCAGTTCTTTTTTGTCGATAAATTGCAGCGGATCGAAATTCTTGACTTCTGCAGCGATCTGGCAGGCAAAACTGGAGCTATCAAAATGCGTAATACGGGCTACGCCGCTTTTTGCGGCGAGCAGATTGCGCCAGACCTCTTCTGTAGTGTTCCCAACCGCGCAGATCAGGCCGATGCCAGTGACTACGACGCGACGTCCCAACTACTTCCCGCCTTTCGCGTGCTTACCGATGTAGTCGACGGCATTCTGCACAGTGCGAATCTTCTCCGCATCTTCGTCGGGGATTTCGATCTCAAAAGCTTCTTCGAAGGCCATTACCAGCTCTACGGTGTCCAGCGAATCGGCGCCCAGGTCGTCCACGAACGAGGCGTTTGGCGTGACTTCGCCTTCGTCAACTCCCAGTTGTTCTACGATGATCTGCTTTACTTTTTCATCAACGGCTGCCATGTTTTGTCCTCGCTCACCGTATGTATGCGCGCGTAATCACATCGCCCGAACCGTCGTAGGGACAGCCGCCCTCGGCTGTCCGGTCGGGCGAAAGCTCGGCTTATTTGCTTACCTTCGCATGCTTCTCGATGTAGTCGAGAGCGTCCTGCACGGTGCGGAGTTTCTCGGCATCTTCATCGGGAATCTCCACGCCGAAGGCTTCCTCCAATGCCATGACGAGCTCAACCTGATCAAGTGAATCGGCGCCGAGATCGTCCACAAACGAAGCGCTGGGAGTGACTTCGCCTTCATCCACCCCCAACTGTTCTGCGATGATTTGTTTTACTTTTTCTACCAAATCTTTCTTTTCGTCAGCCATATGAATTGCGCCTCCTGAAACTTTCAAAAGGAATGAGTAGTGTACTGGGCCGCCAGAATGGATGCAAAAAGAACCGTCATACCAAAATGTCAGATGACGGGAGCTCTGGAATCGCCAAAACAAATCCTAACTGCTGGCCGATGGTGGGGTCAACAGCGTGTTGGCAAGTGCCAATCACCAGCAGCTAATGTCCGGAATACTCGTCTCGCAAACGCGTTTGCCGGCTCGTCATCGGAATCTCGCGGCCGTGGATGAATACTTGTTTTACATCGGTTCTTATATCGAGAGGATCTCCGTTCGCGACCACAACATTGGCAGTCTTGCCGGCGTCAAGCGAACCCAAATTGCCGTCGACTCCCCAGATTTCCGCATCAGGGTAACGGCCTTGAGGGCTTCGTCACGCGGCAAGCCGAAGGCGGTCGCATAACCTGCTGCGTAAGGTAGGTTGCGGACGTTATGGGCGTCGTATGACGCAAACGCAATCTTCACCCCGCGTTTGTACAACTGCGCTGGCAGGCTGTAAACCGCGTCGTAACGTTCCTGCGGCTTGGGAGCTTCGTAAATCGGGCCGACGATTACTGGTGCCTTCAGGCTGGCCACATAATCGAGCACCGGTTGCGAGTGGCTGATGTGATTGAGCACGAATTTTAGATTGAATTCGCGAGCCAGGTTCACTGCTGCCGCCAGGTCGCTCGGTTCCTGGGCTGCCAAAACAATCGTCTTCTTGCCCTGAAGATATGGAAGCAGCGCGTCGAGTTTCAAATCGTGTTTTGGCGGCGAGGGCGGGCCTTTCTTTTCTTTGTCGTCAGCCTTCTCAGATTTTTTCTTCTCGTAATCCGCCCAGTCCTGCGCATAGTGCTGCGCGTCCAAAAAGGCTTGCCGCAATTGCGCCGCAAGCCCCATGCGAGTAGAAGGAAACTTCCGCTTCTCCCAGGATTCGTTCCGCCGCTGCTCGCCGGTAAAATTCAAGGGCATGGCGACATCGCGCACCAGAAGCATTTCTTGGGAAGATTTACCGTCCAGCTGAATGAACGAATCTTGTCCCGGCAGAGTGTCTTTGTTCTCCGGCGCGACAATTGCGTTAGTGATCCCATTCAACCGCGCGACCGGAATCAACTCCGATTCAGCGTGGAACGCGTCGTACACATGCATGTGCGGCATGATTTCATCACTAAGCTCAATGAGATCATTGGTCATCTGCTCGGCGGAGATTTCGGTCAAGCCGAGGTAACTTTCAGAATCAATCAAGCCTGGGTACACTGTCATTCCATTCACGTCCTGTACGTGAGCGTTAGCTGGAATTTTCACTTCCTCGGCCGATCCCACAGCGGTGATTTTCCCGTTCTCTATCACCAGCACACCGTTTTCAATGGTTCCATGCGAGACCGTGAGCAACTTGCCGCCCTTGAGCACAATCGCCTGCTGCGCACTTGCGCTGCCAGGGAGAACAACGCAGATAAGAATTGTCATTCCGAGTACGGTCAACGTCCGCTTCATTCTCCCTCCTTGTAGCGTGGCATGCCGAAGCCCGGCAGCGAGCGATCAAAGTAAACGTCACCATCAATCAGAACCTTCTCGGGCACACCATAGCTTGAGAGGGGATAGCCATCCCAAATCACCAGATCAGCATCTTTGCCCACTTCGATTGATCCCACGCGATTCTCGACGCCAATGATCCACGCGGGATTGAGAGTGATCATCCTCAATGCCTCTTCTTCGGTTGCGCCACCATAACGCATCGTTTTGGCAGCCTCCTGGTTCAGCCGCCGCGCGAAGTCCTCCGAATCACTCTTAATGGCCACGCGAACTCCCTTACGCATGGAGATCACTGCGTTCCACGGAATCGCGTCCCACGCCTCGTTTTTATAGCCCCACCAATCGGCGAAGGTAGCGATCGCGACATCGTTAGCTGCGAGTTTGTCTGCGACCTTGTATGCCTCGAGCGCATGATGGAACGCACGGACTTTGTATCCGAACTCTTTCGCGATCTCCATCTCTGTGAGGAGTTCGTCGGCGCGATAACAGTGAATCTGAACCAGCAGCTTGCCTCGGAGCACATCGGCGAGCGCCTCCATCTTCAAATCGTGCTTGGGCAGCTTGGCTTCCTTGTCGCCGCGTTTGACTTTGGCCTCGTAATCGGTCCATTCACGCATGTAGTCCTGCGCCTGAACCAGTGCTTCGCGCTGCACTGCGAAGTTACCCATGCGGCTGGAAGGCAGTTGATCTTTGCTGCCGTAAACGCGCTTGGGATTTTCTCCACTGGCGAACTTAATGGATCGGGGCGCTCCCGGGAAGAGCATGGCATCACGACCGGCGCCATATTTGTGCTTGATGACAATCGCTTGGCCACCGATCATGTTGGCCGAACCATGCAGCAGGAGAGAAGTCGTGACTCCGCCAGCCAGCCCACGGTAGATCGCCTTGTCCTGGTAATCGAACGCATCGATCATCATCATCTGCGGCGTGACCGGACTGGTGGCCTCGTTCACGTCATCGTCAAGTGCGATGTGAGAATGGGAGTCGATAATTCCTGGCGTGAGATATTTACCGCCGGCATCAATGACCGTCGCTCCCGCCGGGGCTTTCAGATTTCGTCCCACTGCTGCGATCTTGCCGTCTTTGATATAGATGCTGCCATTTTGAATGTTTCCATGTGTGACGGTCATCACGACGGCATTATTGATAACAACTTCGTTATGAGCTGCGGATTGCGGCACGGCAGGAGCAGGCTGGCCCGCCGACGTGGCAACTATCGTTACACTCATCAACGCCGAACCTATTGTGATGCGATTCATTGACCGGCTTCCTCCCCGGAATAGAGAGATGGCAAGAGAAACAGGATTCTAGGGGCGAACCGTAGCAACGTCAATTAGAGAGTTCCGAGAGATTATGATGTGACATCCGCCCGATTCCAGGAGTCAGACGTGAAACAAGTATTTTTGCTAGCGTTAGTCGTGTTGCCGCTTGCCTGCTGGGCATCATGTCCCAGTGGCCAAACGAAAGATGAAGCTGCTCTCGTGCAGCTAGAGCAAACCTGGGCGAAGGCGCTTGAACAACGCGACGGGGCAGCGGTCGGCTGCATTCTAGCCGCTGAATTTGAGGATGCCGATCCGAATGGCGCCCTGCACAGCCGGGCTGAAGCGCTGGCGAATATTCCACATCGGCGGCCCGGCAGTAACAAGCTCAGCGACTTGCATCCTCATGTCTATGGCGACTTCGGCTATGTTCGCGGGCTGAATACGGTCGTCGATCCGAATGGCAAAGTTCTGGCCAGAGTTCGGTTCACCGATATCTTTGTGTATCGCGATGGCCGCTGGGTCGCGGTCGCGGGACAGGAATCGCTGCTCTCGGATACAAAATAAAATTATCTATGCGTGCTGTCGTACAACAGGTGAGCCGTGCTCAGGTAAGCGTGAACGGCGACGTCACCGGCAAAATTGGCCGCGGGCTAGTGGTTCTACTGGGAGTCGCGACGACAGATAACGAAGCCGATGCTGAATACCTCGCCGATAAAATCGCCGGCTTGCGCATCTTCGAAGACAAAGACGGCAAGATGAATCTGTCCGTTGTTGAGGCAGGAGGGGCAGTCCTGGCAGTCTCCCAATTCACGTTATTCGGAGATACGCGCGGCGGAAGGCGTCCGTCATTCATTGCCGCGGCACGCCCAGAACAAGCCCGCAAACTGTACGAACATTTCATTGCACGCATTCGTGCGATCGGTCTGGTCTGCGAGACTGGCCGCTTCCAGGAAATGATGCAAGTGGAGCTGGTGAACGATGGTCCGGTCACAATTCTGCTGGATTCCACGAAGCTGTTTTGACTCGCTTACCCTTTTCGACTCAATCAACTGAGAACTGCCAACTGAAAACTGAGAACGGCGTTGAGTTCGATTAACTGGTTCGATTAACTCACCACAATATCCGCAATCCTCACGGCGTCGGCACAAGCCTTCACGTCATGCGTACGAATAACATGCGCTCCTTTGAGAATGGCCGCCGTTTCCGCCGCGAGCGTCCCATAAAGGCGATCGGGGATTCCGGCATCTTTGCCATCACGCGCCAGCGCCCGTCCGATAAAAGATTTCCTGGACACACCAGCCATGAGCGGGTAGCGCAGGTCATGAAACTCGGCAAACCGCTTTAGCAACGGATAGTTTTCCTCGTGGTTTTTGCCAAAGCCGAAACCGGGATCAAGCACCAGCCGGTCACGCTTTACGCCTGCCATCAGCGCGGCATCCGCGCGCTCCCGAAGTTCGCGTTTAATCAAGGTAACAATATCCGCGACTGGCGGCAGCGTCCGCCATTCTTCCGGGCGCCCACGCATGTGCATCAACACGGCTCCACATTTCAACTCCGCGAGAGTCTTCGCCATCCGTGAATCCCAGCGAAAACCGCTCACGTCATTTAGGATCTCCGCTCCCGCCTCCACTGCAGTGCGGGCAACGGCTGCCTTGTATGTATCAACGGAAATAACCACGTCCAAGCGCTTCCGCTTCAGTGATGTGATTACTGGAATTACGCGATCCAGCTCTTCGCGCTCACTAACCGCAACTTTCGTGGCGCTGCTAGACGAAGCGCTTGCCTCAGCCGAAGCAATCACCGCCGCCCCCGGCCTGGTGGATTCGCCTCCGATATCGATGATGTCTGCGCCATCCGCCACGAGTTGCAGCGCATGGGCCACGGCGGCCTCTGGATCGAGATGCAGCCCGCCATCTGAGAATGAGTCGGGCGTGACATTTACCACGCCCATAATCAGCGTGCGTTTCCCCAACTGCAGCGCGCGCGAGCCGATTTGCCATTCAAACACTGGCCTCATAGCGAAGCGATTTTAAACCAGTGCTCGGAAGGAAGGAGATCAAGTGTCGGTGTCCGACCAAAAGACCAATAATGAGACTTATCACCGGGTTAGATCATCTGATTACCTGAACGCACAAGCCTTTACCGGACGTTAACGACAGGAGAAGCGATGCACTATCACGATTCTGACGACCTGAAACGCCTGGGCGAATTCAAGCAACTGGCGCCAAGGGAATTCTCTGCCTTCGTAGAGTTTGACAAGATTGTCGGACGCGAAGACGGCACCATCCCAAGGAAGTATCGCGAACTGATCGCGATCGCGGTGGCATGCACAACCCAATGCCCTTATTGCCTCGATGTGCACACTCGCGCAGCCAAACGCGCCGGCGCCACTCGCGAAGAAGTCGCGGAAGCCGCGATGTTGGCGGCCGCGCTTCGAGCTGGAGCAGCGGTCACTCACGGTGCACTCGCGGTGAAGTTGTTCGACCAGGTCCCAGCCTCCCAAGCCGCCGGTGCCGAAACTCGGAAGTGAGGATCCCAGGGCCTCGGATTCTCCGTCGTGTAGTAAATTTTCCGCGCGCCTGCCTTACATCGCTTACACTACGTTGGGAAAAATTATGGCATCGGTTCTGGTGGAACATTTCTTCTTGGGGTGCCTGGCGCACGCTTCCTATTTGGTCGGTTCGGAAGCCATCGCGGCGGTCATTGATCCGCAGCGCGACGTCGATATCTACCTCGACGCCGCCAAGCAAAAGGGGCTGAAGATCGAGCACATCATCGAAACGCACCTGCACGCCGACTTCGTCTCCGGTCATCATGAACTTGCCGAACGCACCGGGGCGCGCATTTATCTCGGGGAAGGCTCCGGCGCTACGTTCCCTCACAAAGCGGTCAAGAACGGTGATTCCTTTCAATTCGGTCACTGCCGCCTTGATTTTCTTACGACTCCCGGACACACCGTGGAGAGCATTTGCATCGCGATGACTGACCTAGGCGAGTCGTCCCAGCCAAAAGCGCTGTTTACGGGCGACACTCTGTTCGTTGGCGACGTTGGCCGTCCGGATCTTTCTGCCGAGCACACGCCTCAGCAACTTGCCGCGATGCTCTACCACAGCCTGCATGACAAGCTGCTGAAGTTTCCGGATGAAACTGAAATCTACCCGGCACATGGAGCGGGATCGCTTTGCGGCCGGCAGATGAGTTCCGAACGCTCATCTACCATCGGGAAAGAACGCCGCACCAATTACGCGCTTCAGGCAGGCACCTGCGAGGACTTCATTCATCTTCTGACCGACGGCCTCCCGCCTCGCCCCGAGTACTTCGGCCGCGACGTGGAACTGAACCGTCAAGGCGCCGCAGCGCTTGATCAGATCCCGCCGCCGGTGCCGGTGCGCGGGCCCGAGGTCTTCCGCCTGCAAGCAGAAGGCGCAATCGTGCTGGATACGCGTCCCGCAATGCAGTTTGCTGTCGCGCACGTTCCGGGATCAATCCATATTGGCCTCTCCGGGCAATACGCGTCCTGGGCGGCCCGGATTCTTGGTCTCGACAAGCGCATCATCCTCGTCGGAGAAGACGCTGACCATCTGCGGGAATCGCAGATGCGGCTGGCGCGCGTTGGCATTGAAAACGTACAGGCGTACCTCGAAGACGGCATTGGCGGTTGGATTGCGAGCGGCTATGAGCTGGATTACATTCCCCAGATCTCGGTGCAGGAATTCTCGGACCTGCTGGAAGAAGAGAAGGACCACGTTGCGGTACTGGATGTCCGCGAGCCCGGTGAAGTCGCGGCCGGAGCTATGGAGAATTCCGTCCGGATTCCCTTGGCTCAGTTGCCGGATCGAATCGCGGAGTTGGATCGCGGCAAACTGCTCGTCGTCCATTGCAAGGGCGGCTACCGCAGCTCGATCGCGACCAGTATCCTGAGGCGCGCCGGGTTTCGCGACATTGCCGATCTTACGGGCGGGTTCGATGCTTGGAAGGCCCTGACCCACACAGCATAAAATCTGCTTCCGCTGGCGATCTGATAAACAGACGGCCTAACAGGGTTCGGTTTGGTTCGCGATGGCGGATGGAGGATTACTTCCGAGTCGTCAGCCCCGGATGGCCGGTACGGCGGAAGCTGAGCATAATTGGGGAAAATCGTCATTTCACCAACGACCCGGTTCTGAGTGAAATCGCTGTTTAGAGCAGCTAGCCGATGAACTCCATCTACTCAGATTTCCGTGAACTCGATTGTCAGTCCACGTGAGTGACAAGATACGGTCCCAGCAATTCATTGATGACTTTATAGAGCTCAGAGCCAAGCAGCGCACGGCTGTTTTCCGTCACTGCGTAGTAGCAAATCCGTTGTCCCCGCTCCGCCACACTGATTGTGATGCACAGGGAGTTGCTGTGCTTGTCTCCGGTGATCGAGTTGCCCCGCTCAGTCATGTCCGCCCAAAGTTCCTCGTTGGGCAAGCATTCCTTCGGGAATTCGGCTGGCAGGGCGATGGCGTTTTGGAACAGAACCCTAGTCGTCGTGAGATCCAATTGCCACTCGACCGCTTTCCGACGTGTGTGTCGCCAGGGCAAACCAGGTATGGGATAGTTGAGATTGGCCCCGCAGCGGCCATCCTCTTCAAGGCCGAATTGCCATCGGGGCAGGTTGCGAGCGGCTTCGCCAGGACGAAAGACGTGGAGGTGCTTACCGGGCGGATAGTCTTCCGGCTTCATAATGCCTGATTCCCGAACTTCCAGTAGTTCCACCTCGCAGCGAAGGATCGCATTTGGCGGGACATGACCCGGTAAGCCTTTGGCGCCGTAGGCCAAGTGCGGGCTGATGATCAGGCTTCTTACGCCGCCGACTCGCATGCCCTCGATGCCATATTGCAAACCTGCGATACACTCGCGCTTTCGTAAATCGATCCTCATCTTTTGCCCGCCCAAGAAGGTGCCGGTCAGCTCCGTGCCGTGGTTAAGGAACATCCGCACATTTGCGACGACAGTCTTTCCGCGCAGGGCCTCGTCTCCAGTACCGACCGTGACATCCTGGATTTTAATTCCTCTTGTCATAGGTTCCCGGTCTAGCCAATTCCAAGTAAAAAGGTCTGCTCCAAAATCTTAGCGAGACTGATCCGTCCACACAATTGCCACGGTTCGTCGGAGACACGTTTTATGAGCCACAGCGGCAAAGCTGTGTTGCTGCCGTCACCGGGACTTCCGGGAACCGCGTTGGCAAAGCGACCGACCCGCTACGGCGGATCGTCGCCGATTCGGAAACTGGCTCATGGTTGATGATAAATCGCCATCACGCGAGTAACGCCTCAATGTGGCCCGTTTATGGGATGAGTTCGAGGCACTTACCAAACCCCCGCCAGACACTAATATCAGGACTGACCAATGCTACAATCAGCTTGCAATGCGCCGGGCGCGCTCGATTTCGCTGATCGTTTTCTGCCTGTTGGCAGGCATCCAGCTCCAGGCTGCTTCCTCCAAGAAAGCTCTTGAAAAGCGCGTTGGCGCGATTCTCAGCCAGCCTGACCTCGCTCGCGGTTTCTGGGGAATTGAAGTTGTTTCCCTGCAGAACGGCAAGGTCCGGTATTCGCAGAATGCAGACAAACTGTTCACGCCAGCCTCAAACACCAAGCTGTTCACTACAGCCGCAGCATTAGCATTGATCGGTCCCAACTACAATTTCCGTACGACGGTTGAGACAAGCGGTACTCTGGACAAACACGGACGCCTGACTGGCGATCTGGTGCTTGTGGGACGAGGGGATCCCAACCTCTCTGGACGCGAACTGCCCTACGCCCTGCATACTGCTCGCAATGACCATCCCATACAGGTGCTCGAACAACTCGCCGATGAGTTGGTGAAGAAGGGCGTGAAGTACGTAGACGGAGACATCGTCGCGGACGACTCTTATTTCGCATTCGAGCGTTATGGCGAGGGATGGAGCCAGGACGATCTCGTGTGGGATTACGGTGCCCCGGTTTCCGCATTGACGATCAATGACAACGTGGTGTTCGTGAATATTCTGCCCGGCGACCGCGTGGGTGAGCGGGCGTTCGTCAGCATAATGCCCTTCGCAGACTATTATCGAATTGATAATCGAATCATCACCACGCCAGGCGGCACCCAGCGCAAGATCTTCATCAACCGTGAGCCCGGTTCCACTCTTTTGACCCTGTGGGGCAACGTGCCACTCGATGATGCTGGCGCGAGCGAGGACCTCGCTATCGAAGATCCGGCCGAGTTCGCAGCAACGTTATTTCGTGGCTTACTGCAAACTCGAGGCGTCAGCGTGTACGGCCGCCAGCGCACTCGCCACACCGAGTTGGCTAGTCTTTCTACTTTTACCGTGACCGCCTCGGCGCCTGCTCGTGGTGGCGATGAGCCCATGCGCTCTTTGCAGAACCAGGCGTTGGTGCTTGCCAGTTATCAATCGAAGCCCCTGGTCGAGGATGTACGCGTCATCAACAAAGTGAGCCAGAACTTGCACGCAGAAATCCTGCTGCGTCTGCTTGGCCGCGAGAAAGGAACCGCCGGAACCGTGGAGGGTGGCCTGGAAGTGCTGCGAGGATTCCTGAATCAGGCGGGTGTGCCCAACGATCAGTATGTTTTTTATGATGGCTCCGGGCTCTCACGGCAAAATCTCGTCACGCCCCACGCGGTTGTTCAATTACTCCGATATGCCGCGTTGCAGCCCTGGGGCGCAAGCTTTCGTGACACGTTGCCAGTTTCAGGCATTGATGGCTCGCTTTCCGACCGCTTCAAGAGCCTCGACCTGCAAGGCCGCATCTATGCGAAGACGGGGGCTCTGGGCGGCGTGAAGAGCCTTTCCGGATACGTGACCACTAAACATGGCGAGCAGTTCGCCTTCTCAATTCTCACGAATAACTTCAATCTGCCGACCAAGCGCGTGACGGATGCAATCGACAGCGTTGTTGAGGCGGTTGTAGAGGGAAAGTAGCAGCGACCACCGCAATCCGATGTAGGCGCGGGCGTCCCCGCCCGTGCAACCAGCGCCCAACAACATCGGGAATTAGCCCTGCCAATTATCCTACCGTTCCAAGACGTGTATAACCACCTTAGGTCTGCCCATGAATCGGGTCTTCCGCCTTCTGCGCCCCTCCCATCAACACACGGCCTTCTCTGCCACGCTCTTGCTGATGACGGCAGTGCTGCTCTCGCGGGTCATCGGTTACATCCGCGAAGCCTACATTGCCTGGGCCTTCGGCGCGGGTCCCGCGACCGACGCTTACGTCGCTGGTTTCACCATTCCGGACTGGCTGAACTATCTGGTTGCCGGCGGCACGGCATCGATTACATTCGTTTCGATCTACACCCGTTTTCTGGCCGAGAACCGAGAGGAGGACGCCCAGAAAACATTCTCAGTGATCATCACTGTAATGACAGCTGTGCTGGGCATCGGCATTGTTCTTGCGGAAATTTTTACGCCGCAGATATCGCGCCATCTGTTCAGCGGATTCACCGCCGGCCAACTTGAGTTGTGTGTTCGCCTCACACGCATTTTGCTTCCAGCACAGATCTTCTTCTACGTGGGCGGAGTCGTCTCCGCAGTACTCCTTTCCCGGCGGCTATTTCTGCTCCCCGCCTTCGGACCGCTGCTCTATAACGCAGCTATCATTCTGGGCGGGCTGCTGCTGTCGCGACGAATTGGCATCGCCTCACTGGCATATGGCGCCCTGGCAGGCAGTTTTCTTGGGCCGTTCTTAGTGAATGCGATCGGCGCCGCGCGCATTGGAACCGGATACCGGATCTCCTTCGATATTCGCAATCCTGCATTCCGTGAATGGGTCCGGCTGTCGATTCCGCTCATGCTCGGCGTTTCGCTCGTAACCGCCGACGATTGGATTCTGCGCTACTTCGCATCAGGTGCCGTGGGAGATATCACCCGTCTTAACTACGCCAAGCGCCTGTTCGCCGTCCCTATCGCGGTTCTGGGACAGGCCACGAGCCAAGCCTCGTTGCCCTTTTTCGCCAGGCTTTTCGGAGAAAAGCGCATGCAGGAGTTTGCGGAAACCGTGAATGGATCAATCTACCGCATTATCGCCACTTCTCTCCTAGCCACAGCTCTAATGATGGCTGCCGCGCTGCCGCTGATCGACCTCGTTTACCGCCGTGGGCACTTTAGTTTTTCTGACTCGCAGCACACAGCTCTTTACTTCTTCTGGTTCTCGCTCTCGCTGGCTTTCTGGTCAGCACAGGCCCTTTATTCCCGTGCATTCTATGCCGCTGGGAATACTCTCACTCCGATGATTGCCAGCAGCCTGATCACTGTAGCGTCGATCCCAATGTACTCTGCGCTTTATCGTGCATTCTCGACAGTAGGCCTAGCTATGGCTTCGGATGTGGGCATCATGGCAAACACCCTGGCTCTGGCCGTCCTGCTTCATCGTCGCAAGCTGGTTCGGATTGACAGGTTGAACTGGGGGGAAATTGGCAAGGCGGGAATTACTGCGCTGATCGCAGGCATGCTCAGCTATGAGGTGGGGCGAATCGTAATGGCTAACAACAGCCGCAGCGCGGATCTGAGGGCTTTGGGGCTCATAGCACTGACTTGGGCCGCAGCAACGGCGGCCGGGCTATGGTTCACTCGTTCCCATCTGCCCCAAGACTTGCAGCGGCGCAAGTCGACGCCATACCCGCGGGTTGCAGAGCAACAAGCGGAGGATTTGAGCAGAGGCATCGAGGCGTAAGAGGCTCCCCCGACTGGTTATGTTTAGCGAATTCCCAAACTTCCGTTGAACTGCTTCAGTGCCCGGTAGCATTCGCACGCCGCATTTTCCAGGTCCGTGCGATTCACGATTCGCACCCTTCCACGTAAATTCTCAATCATGCCCGAACGCTGCAGAGTTCCGGCTGCCAGGCTCACGCTGGGCCTCCCGGTGCCAAGCATCTGCGCCAGAAAATCATGCGTGACGAGCAGAATATCCGACTCAACCCGGTCCTGGCACATGAGCAGCCAACGCGCCAGGCGCTGCTCGATTTCGTGCAGACGGTTGCAGGCTGCGATCTGCGCCAACTGCAATCCCTGAATCAGAACGTAACGATTCAAGATCAGCCGCAGTTCGGGCGCGCGCTGTAGCGTTTCAGCAAGCAGTTCGGACTTGATGCCGCACCCGCTTCCCGTTATTTGCACGACGGCACGATATGGCCCGCGATCGAGCCCCACGGCTAGCGGAGTGCCGACCATGCCTTCCTTCCCGACAATAGCGACCTCCACACTTCTGCCATCGCTCGTAAGAATCACTAATGACGCCATGCCTGAGTTGAGAAAATAGGCGAATTCGATCTTCTGGCCCGGTTCTTGCAGAATATGATGATGAGGCAGGTCGACGTACTCGAGGTGAGGCCGAAGAAGGGAGTACTCTCGATCAGGAATCGCCAAGAGCAGTTCGCTTTTCACTCCGTGATCGCCGCCGCAAGTACGCCGCGGAGGCTCCGGTCTTCTTGCTCTTTCAGTCCGGTTCTTTATTGTTTCCACAACTCTCCTGTGCGTGCCGAAGAGGGCATGTGGACGAAGTGTGCGTAGGCTATTTGCGATGGGGAATAATGTCAGTCCGGCAACGAACGGAGGGAACCTCTACCGGCAAGCGGTCGTGGACGTTATCTCAGCCCAAGGCCGCCATTGAAGTTCTGAATTACGTCATAACACTCGCACGCGGCTTTCTCCAGATCTTTACGGTTGAGCACACGGATTGTGCCGCGCGTATTTTCAATCGCGCCTGCGCGCTCCAGCATTCCGGCAGCTATAGTGACACTGGGCCGGCCGCTGCCGAGCATCTGCGCCAGAAATTCGTGGGTCAGCGAGATCCACTCCGAATCAACTCTGTCCTGGCACATGAGCAGCCAGCGCGCCAGGCGTTGATCGAGTTCATGCAGGCGGTTGCAGGCCGCGACTTGGGCTATTTGCAGCCCTTGCGTCAAAATGTACCGATTGAGATGCGACTTGAATTCAGGCGCCAGCGGCAGAATTGTTTCCAGTGTCTCCGCTGGAAGTCGGAGCCCGCTGCCGGGAATCTGCACAATCGCGCGAAACGGGCCGCGCGATACTCCCACCACGAGCGGAGTGCCAATCATTCCTTCTTTGCCCACCAGCCCGACTTCCACACTTTTGCCATCCTTAGCCAGAATGACTAGAGAGACCATCCCCTCATTCGGAAAGTACACAGAGTCGAGTTTCTCTCCCTGCTCATGCATGACAAAGTGGCGAGGAAGTTCGAGGAGTTCGAGATGGGGCCGAATCAGCTCATATTCATCATCAGGAACAGAGAGCAGAATCACATTGCGTACAGCTTTGCCAGCAGGATCCGTCCGAGTACCCTCGAGCAGAGGAACCGGCTTAACTAGCTGCGAAGAGCGGGCAACGGTGACGTTGGGAACGGCCATGCAACTTTTCTCCGAAGAACTTAGATGCGCTTCGCCCGGCGCTAGTTGATCGGGAGAACCCTTACTCGGCAGGCATTTTTTCGGGGATTTTTATGCGGAGAAACAGGGTAGCGCGGGAACCCCCGTGAGAGTGCCCCCGAGACTATCGCGGGAAAAGCCGTATCAGCGAAACGTCAAACTAAGTCTTGCCGCAAGTAGCATCAACGGCCACGATGGACTGGCGCGTCAGCCACCACCACGTAGTTAAGCGCGAGCTGCCGTTGCGGTTTCCAGAGCTGCAGTCGTCGGCTTGGCTTCTTCGCCATTCGGTTTCTGGCCGGCCTTGCGAATGTCGATACCGCCCTTAAAGAACGCGCCGTCTTCAATGGAAATGCGCGCCGCAACAACATCGCCAGTAAGCGAGCCATCGCTCCGAATATCAACGCGATCGCTAGCCGTCAGATTGCCGCGAACTTTGCCAAGCACCACGATTTCTCGCGCGTTGATGTTGGCCGCAACCACGCCATTCCGTCCGACCGTAACCCGATTGCCGGAAAGATTGATCGAGCCTTCCACTCGGCCATCAATATAAAGCGACTCCGAACCGGTCACCTCGCCTTTAATCACCAGAGATTTGCCGATCGTCGCCTGATCCGCGGTAGTAGTGGTGGTGGCAGCCGTGCGTGGCGCCGCCGCCGCCGCCGGTTCGCTCATGCTCGGCACGCTCGACGCGGGCATAGCGGGACGCTCCGGCTCACCTGGCCGGGATGGACTCGTTGGCTGATTTGTGGGCTTCCACATTGGCAGAAAATCCTTTCCTCGTGTTGGAGTGACGGTCAACGCCGCATTCGGCGACCAACTGGCATTTTACTCCCCAGGCATTCCACATTGTTGTGGAAATCCTTTGGAATAGTGGAATTTCATGTGCTAAAAGGGAACCAAAGTTCTAAGGTCTTTGCCCTAGCGGTAGACCACAGATAATTGAGGTGAGCGTGCCAGTTTTCGCTTACATCTTTTTTTGCCGGGCGCGAATTCTATCATCGAGCCATCTTGCAGCAGAAATATTTCACCTCAGGTTCAAACAACGTTTTACATTTTTTGACGTTTAACCCCTGCGATTCGCGCTACTCTTTCCATTGATTAGTCAGGTTCGACTCCTAAGTGCTTGCCCTTCCAGCCTTTCGCAGAATTTGTGGAAAGATGCGAAAATAAAGGCAAGCGCCGAGTCATCGCGACGCACCGCCCTCGTTTGAATCAGAGTTGCTGCATCCAGCAACGAAAGGGCGCGCTGTCGTGTCTAACACGGTGAACCAGTAGTTCGATGCCAACGACAGAAATCCCGCCCAAGCCGGCAGTTTCTTCGCCACCTACGGCCACACCATCGCACTCCGCCGATTTGTACGATGCCGAGGGCTGGGAATCCGCGTATCGCGAGCTGCACGATGTTCCCGAATTGCTCGTCCAACTTCAGGACGAGCTATCGCGCTCTCGTCAGCGGGAAGCATTTTGGATATCAGTTGTCGTCCATCTCACATTAATTATTCTCGTCGTCAATGGTCCAAGACTCGAAAGGTATTTACCCAGGCGGGCTGTCATCGCCGTGAGTCCGAACGATATGATGCGCCAAAAAGAGCTCACTTACCTCGAACTCCCGCCCGACGAACAGAAGCTGACCAAGCCGCCAGAAACGGATCACATCTCCGATAAGAATCGCATTGCTACATCGCGCGCGCCTCAGCTCGATCGCCAGGAGTTGAAGAAGATTCTCGATAGCGCCCGCCCTGGAGCGCCGGGGCAACGGGTTCCGCAGACTGCTCCACAGCCTGCCGCGCCGCCTTCGCCGGCTCAGAGCGGTCAACCTCAACAACAACAGCCGACGCCGCAGGGTTCAGCTCCACCTTCGCAGAATCAGGATCAAGTCGCGAATCTTGAGGTGCCGCGCGTAAAGCAGCCCAAGCCAAGCTTCGAAACGAAGCCCATGTCCCCGGGGTCGGCGATTGAACAGGCCGGGCGGGCGGCCATCGCAAATCGTGGCAGCTACGGTGGCGACAACGGCGATTTTGGTCTAAGCCGGGGAAGCCAAGCTCGTGCGCAAGGACAAGTCGATGTTCTCAGCGACACTATGGGCGTCAACTTCGGGCCGTACCTTAGCCGCATTCTTCGCGAAATTCGTGCCAACTGGATCCGGCAGTTGCCTGAATCAGCGCTTTCAGGTCTGAAGAGAGGGAAGCTTGCCATCGAGTTTTACATTCTCAAAGATGGCCGGACGACCGGCATGGCGCTGACCGATCCCTCGGGCGATGTCGCGCTGGACCGTTCTGCGTGGGGCGGCATCACGGCATCCGATCCATTCCCCGCGCTGCCCAATGAGTTCGCCGGGCAATATCTCAAGCTGCGTATCCGCTTCTACTGCAATCTAGAAGAAAGCGAGCTGCGCTAGCGTGGCAATGTGGCGCGGGCGCCCACGCCCGCGTTCTAAAAAAGCACATCTACCATACTCCACAACTATTCTCCCGCATCTTCGGTGCTCCTGTCTTGCAGTGAAACGCGACGAGAAAATGTGCCGCCGACCCTATGTCCGACTCGTCTAAAGATTCTGTATCGCCCTACCAGGCATTCGAACTGGTCGATATGCGTGTGGGCCGGGTAACGTGCGTGGAAGAGCATCCTCGCGCGCGCAAGCCGGCTTACAAGCTGTGGATCGATTTCGGTCCTGAGCTTGGTGTCAAAACCTCCAGCGCGCAGATTGTTGCCAATTATTCCAAGCAGGATCTGATGGATAGGCTCGTGGTTTGTGCCGTGAATCTGGGCGTAAGAAACATCGCAGGATTTGCATCTGAAGTTCTGACGATGGGCATGAGCGACAGCGCTGGGAATGTCGTGCTTTTACAGCCAGCAAGTGATGTACCGCAGGGTTCACGAGTCTTCTGACCAGATTACTGCTGGTTCCGCATCATCGCGTAGCGATTTCAAGGACACTCGGCAACTGAGGAAGCGCAGCGGAAACGGGCTTGCCGGGCGCGCGGCTTAGCTGCCGAGTTGCTAAAATGGATTCGGGATCAGTCGTGCGGCAGTTCACTGAACAATTCGACGTGGTAGTTGTCGGCGCGGGTCATGCCGGATGCGAGGCCGCGGTGGCCTGCGGGCGCATGGGCCTGAAGACCGCGCTCTTCACCCTCAACGTCGACCTCATCGCACAAATGTCATGCAACCCAGCCGTAGGTGGCATCGCCAAAGGCCATCTCGTGCGCGAGGTTGACGCTCTCGGCGGCATCATGGGCGAAGTCACCGATGCTGTGGGAATCCAGTTCCGGTTGCTTAACACTTCGCGTGGCCCGGCCGTCTGGTCTCCGCGCGCCCAGTGCGACAAGCAGGCTTATCGTCTAAAAATGCGCGAAGTGCTCGAATCGCAGTCGAATCTCAAAATTAAGCAAGCCGAAGTGGCTGATCTGATTATCGAAGAGTCTTCCATCGGCGGTTCATCGTCCGGAAACTCCGTTTCTGTTTGTCATTCCGAGGAGCATAGCGACGAGGAATCTGCTTTTATCAATGCTTCACCACCCACAACCAACGGCCAACGACGTCTTCTCGGTATCCGTCTCCGCGATGGCCGCACTGTCGGCGCTCAAGCTGTCATCATCACCACGGGAACTTTCCTAAACGGTCTGATCCACTGCGGCGAGCAGCAATATCCTGCCGGACGCTCGGGCGAGCCGCCTGCGGTCCTTCTGGGCGAAGCCCTGAAGAACCTCGGCCTACGCGGCTGTCGTTTGAAGACGGGCACTCCGCCCCGTCTCGATGGCCGCACCATCGACTGGTCCCGCTTCCAGCTTCAACCTGGCGATCCTGATCCCACGCCGTTCAGCTTTCGCACCAAGCGCGTCGCCCATCATGACTCACAGGTGCCCTGCTATATCGCCTACACGACAGAAGAAACGCACCGCATCATTCGCGAGAATGTGCATCGCTCGCCCATGTACAGCGGCCAGATCAAGTCCATCGGCCCGCGATATTGTCCGTCAATCGAAGACAAGATTGTCAAATTCCCTGACAAGACCACGCACCAGCTTTTCCTCGAACCGGAAGGCCTGAACACGCACGAGATATATGTCAACGGCATGAGCACGTCTCTTCCCGTTGAGGTCCAGCTTGCCATTCTGAAATCAGTTCCCGGTCTTGAAACTGCCGAGATGCTTCGGCCCGGCTACGCCATTGAATACGACGCGATTGATCCGACCGAACTCGAGCGCACGTTGGAAACGAAGAAAATCTCGGGCCTGTTCCTGGCTGGCCAAATTAACGGAACCAGCGGCTACGAAGAAGCCGCCTGTCAGGGCCTGATGGCGGGGATCAACGCTGCGCTGAAAGTCAAGAATGAGCCGCCGCTGATTCTGGATCGTACCGAAGCCTACACAGCAATTCTTATCGATGACCTGATCTCTAAGGGTACAAACGAGCCCTATCGCATGTTCACATCGCGCGCCGAGTTCCGGTTGCATTTGCGCATTGACAACGCTGATCGTCGGCTCGCTCCCCATGGCCGTCGCGTGGGACTGATTTCAGACGAAGCCTGGGCGGATTTCCAAGCCAAGCAGCAGCGCATGGCCTCAATAAAATTGCAGCTGGAACAAACCAAGCTAACAGCAGCAATGCTTGAGCGGATCACCACGAATCACGTAGGGGCGGACGCCCTCGTCCGCCCAGCCGAGCCCGACTATTCCTCGACCCTCGGCCAACCTCTCGCCCAACTTCTCAAGCGTCCTGAGGTCACTATCGAGGATCTCGTGCCGGTGCTGCAGGAATTGACACCTTCATTTGTCCGGCGCGATACCTCTGTGCCCTCTGTGGTCGGCCTTTCCTCCGAACTCCGCAACGAACTCAAATCCGTCGAAACCGAAATCAAATACGAAGGCTATCTCCAGCAGCAGCAGCGCGCCATCGAACGGTTGAAAAAAGCCGAGCAACGCAGTATCCCTGAGTGGTTCGATTACCACTCTGTCAGCGGACTCTCCCGCGAGATGCAGGAAAAGCTCGTCAAAATTCGCCCGCGAACCCTGGGCCACGCCAGCCGTATCCCCGGAGTGACTCCGGCGGCCGTTTCGCTGGTGAACGTCTACATCGAGATCCAGGCTCGCCGCCGCGAACACGCCGCCGCAATTTAGGACCGCTCCGGCGTCAACACTAAGATAAACTTTTCGGTGACAGCCCCTGTATCTCGCGAACGATCGAAGCCGCCGCTGAGCAAACTGAAGCGTCTGTTGTGATAGGTTTTAAAGATGGACTACGCGTGGATGCAAACACCAGTCGGCCGGCTGCTGCTAATCTCGGGCGAGAACGGGCTCCACCGAATTGATTTTGCGAATGGGAGCAGCCGCCCAGACCCAGCATGGCACGAGAGCCCGGATGCACTGAAAGAGACGATCCGCCAGCTTCGTGCCTACTTCGCCCGCGAGCTAGAAGAATTTGACGTTCGTCTCGCTCCGGAAGGTACTCCGTTTCAGAAAAATGTTTGGCGCCATCTCTGTGAAATCCCTTACGGAGAAACAATCTCATATGGCGAACTCGCGCACCGCGTCGGCAATCCCAAAGCTTCGCGCGCAGTCGGCCTGGCGAATGGCGCCAATCCGATTCCCATCATCATTCCCTGCCATCGCGTGATTGGAAGTAATGGCAGACTCACCGGATACGGTGGCGGCCTTCCCATCAAGGAGAAGTTGCTCGCCCTTGAAGCACAAGGTCGAGCGCGTCAGCTTTTACGCCATGCCCCGAGCGGTCGTCGCGCGTCAGCCAATTGGTAATTGTGATCGCCGCAAAGGTCCCCCAAATTTCAACTCTGCTGGGTGGGGTAACGAAGTTGCCGGGTTACCAATAATATGCAGCGACTTGCACTGCATTAGCTCCTCCGGACACCGAATTCGCCGCGTAAGTTCCATTTATGGAATGGCTTAGATCGCAAATGTGCGTTGGCTTAGAAGCTGCACTTTCCTCACATGCCCGCTGTTCACTGGGCCGCCGACGAGGTGCCAATTGCTGGATTCGACGATTCAAGCGGTGGACGCTAAACCGAAGCACTCGATGCTTCCTATTCTTATCGTATTGTTTCTGATTTCTTATGGACTGCTCGCCAAGCTAGTGGTGGAGCAGGGGCGAACCATTGACTCCCAGCGTTCTCTGATCAGGCAGTTATTTGGCGACAGCAGCCAGTTATCCGCAATGAATGGGAAGTCTGCGCAAGCCCAGCATGCCGCGGGGCAGGCGCAGAACCCGAAAGCGAAATCGCAGGCACAAACTCCGTCGAACCAGGTTAAACCGCAGGAGTCACCCTCCCAGTTGACTCCACGGAACCACGCTGCGAATGAGCGCAACGCGAGCAAGGCTCACAAACCGCTTCGGCAACGGCCGCCCAAAGCTGCTGCTGATGAGCCGGACGAGCGCAGGATGCTAGTAGTTATTTAAATTGCAGCACCAGGCCTGACCCTATGAAAGTTCTGGCCACATTGTTGTTGTCGTTGTCGCTCCCCGGCACCCATGTATTGCCACCCGCGCGCTCGCCGGTTGATCACACTGCACAGCGTGCGCGAAAGGGTGGCCGTTGGTATCTCGCACAAAATGGACACGCAGTTTATTGCTATGGTCCGGTGCGGCTGATCCCAGAGCCCAGCGGCGGCTTGCAGCGTGTCGCCACTTACTGCCAAGGGGAGCGGCCGATTGTGCCGCTGAAAGATTAGTCGGTGGCCAGTAGTAGTAGTCATTAGCCCGCCAATCCGCCTCGTAAGAGACGAACGAGCTACATAGTAATCGGGTAAACGCCCGATTCCAGTGTTACCCTCTGCCTCGATAAGATGTCATCAATTTGGCTGGAAAGGCGCGCGCCTGATTTCGGCGGCCTCCCCCGGGTAGTCAGTCACCTCCACAACCCGGGGGATTTTTCTGCCTCATTTTCGTGGGTCGTCTTCGGCGCGCTTGATATCGAATCTCGTCGAGGGCGTGCAGGTCGAATAGCCAATCGGATTTGTTACGTCAGAGTGCCTCGATTCTCTTTCAACATAGTAGCTGCGCATTTTGAGGCATGTGGGCTGTGTTCCGTCCTTAGCCGGCGAGAACAACCGATCTCTCCCATCGTCAACCGAGGCCGAAAGAGAAATAATTCCCCAGGCGTCGGGAGACCAACTGTGTTGATTGAGAGTGTTTGTGGCCTTTCCTTGATTCTTGGACAAATTATCCTGGGCCAAAGTCGGCGAGATCACAAGCAGTAGAAGGGATAGTGAAACCAGATAGCGCATACGACACGCTCCCTGAGGCGCATTATACCCCTGGAACGATCCTCGTCGTGCGCTAGCATAATCTCATGATCC
>Ga0137403_10000586_pt1 | contig 47029 bp, 37 predicted proteins | sample CZOMad2_1_16fung_FD_122057 | JGI IMG/M metagenome (GOLD analysis project Ga0137403, IMG submission 122057) | Vadose zone soil fungal communities from Angelo Coast Range Reserve, California, USA - CZOMad2_1_16fungal (Hybrid Assembly) | ecosystem: Environmental > Terrestrial > Soil > Vadose zone... | reverse complement strand
ATTGGAAAGGAAATAGCTTACAAGATTATTCTTGACAAATCGGTATAATATGGTATACTGTCTTTGCTTTTACGAGCTCGGATCGTCTCCGCGCTCGCCTCTTTTATGCCTCGCCGCCCGGTTCTTCTTCTAACTCACTTGCCCGCCATCCCTGACTCTGCACGCTTTTGCACTCCCGCGCAAAAGAGCGATGCGCATCCTCTTACTTTTCAATCGCTTGCCCACTCTTTGCAAAAACACCCGGGTGTCATCAAGAGTGTTTTTCCAATCTCAATTCAACTGATGGCTGCCGACTGTCGCCTCGCAACTCCTTTAGAAGCAACACTTACAGACGAACACCGTGTTTTAACCGAAATCAGCCGAAATTGGCCGCCCGCAAGCTCTTTAGAATCAACACTTACAGACTCCGCGTCCGTAACCCCTTTAGACGCAACACTTACAAAACACGGGGAGGGGGTGGCAGGGCATGCTAACTAGAACGGCTCCCGTATCGGCCGTCCTTGCTTACTTACTTTCAGTGGTTACTTCATCCTTCGCCGAAGGCGCCATGGCTTCCTGCAATTTCTCGGTGTCCAGCTCGCCTTCCCACCGGCTGACTACGATGGTAGCCACTCCGTTGCCCACCACATTCGTCAGCGCACGGCACTCGCTCATGAACTTGTCGATGCCCACCAGCAACGCCAAAGCCTGGATCGGAATGGCCGGAACGGTAGCGAGGATCGCCGCCAGCGTCACGAACCCCGTCCCCGTCACCCCAGATGCGCCTTTCGACGCAATCATCGCGAACAGCAGCACGCCTACCATTTGTCCCAGCGCTAGATGCGTGTTCGTCGCTTGCGCCAGAAACAGCACCGACAGCGTGAGATATATGTTCGTCCCGTCGGTATTGAAGCTGTACCCGGTCGGAAACACCAACCCAACGATCGACCGTGAGGCTCCCAACCGCTCGAGCTTTCGCATCATGTCCGGCAATACCGTTTCGGACGAACTGGTACCCAGCACGATCAGCAACTCATCCTTGATATACGCGATGAAACGAAAAATCGAAAAGCCGGCCCAATACGCAATCGCGCCAAGAATCACCACAACGAAAACAAAACTAGTGAGATAAAACGTGCCAATCAATTTCAGGAGATTCGACAATGAACCAACGCCATAACTCCCAACGGTAAACGCCATGCCGCCCAGCGCCCCAATCGGCGCCGCCCTTACGATGATGCGGATCACCGCAAACACCGCCGTCGTCACCGTGGCGATACCGCGAGTGATGCGTTCGCCGAGATCGCCCATGCGAGCAATCGCCGCGCCGGCAAGGATGGAAATGAACAGCACCTGCAAAACATCACCCTTCGTAAACGCTTCGGCCACCGTCCGCGGAATGATGTTCAGGAGAAACGCCAGCAAGCCAGCATCTTTCGCGCGATCGACGTACCCGGCAACGGCTTTCGAGTCCAGCGTCGCTGGATCGATATTCAGCCCGGCGCCCGGATGCAGCAGCAAAGCCACGCCAATGCCCAGAATCAACGCCAGCGTGGAAACGATTTCAAAATACAGCAGCGCCTTCACGCCCACGCGCCCGACTTTCTTCAAGTCGGAGACCGACGCAATTCCCTGCACCACCACGCAGAAAATCACCGGCGCAATCATCATGCGAATCATCGCGACGAACACATCGCCCAGCGGCTTCAGCTTCACCGCCGCCTGCGGCGCGAAACGCCCGAGCAGAATGCCGCACGTAATAGCGATGAGCACCTGCACGTACAGGATGGAATACCACGGCCGCCGCTGCGCCATGCTAAACCACGCGATCCACAGGAGGTTGATTGGCGATCAGCACGCGCTCCACGTTGCGCCATGCCGAGCGGAACAAAAAAGTGGACGACTGCCGGGTTACGCCGGCGATGTGCGGCGTAAGCAGCAGTTTGCATGCTGCGTCACCGTCGAGCGTGAGCAGAGGGTTGTCGAGCGCGGGCGGCTCGCTCGAGTAAACATCCACAGCGGCCCCGCCGAGATGGCCGAAGCGAAGACAATCAGCGAGCGCCGCTTCGTTCACCACACCGCCGCGCGACGCTTGGATCAGAATTGCGGTGGGTTTCATCAACACCAGTTGGTCTGGACCGATTAGATTCTGCGTGGCGGCAATGAGTGGGACGTGCAGCGTGACCACATCGGATTTTGCGAGCAACTCGTCGAGTGGAAGCGATTTTGCGCCAATCGCAATGGTGGCTTCCGGATGGCGCGGCGCTGGATCGAAGTAAAGAATGTTGCAGCCCCGAGCGTGAAACGCTTGCGCGACGGCTAGTCCGACGGTGCCAAGTCCCACGATGCCAACGGTAAGGCCATCGAGGCCGGAGAGATTTTCAGCGAGCATGCGGGCGCGAAACGCGGCGTAGCGGCCCGCGCGGATTTCGGAATTGCTCCAGGCGAGACGGCGCAGCAAAGTCGCGGCAGCCGTCACCGCGTATTCCGCAAGAGCAATGTTGCTGCCGCCGGGAACATTGGCGACGGAAATGCCGAGACGCTGCATGGTGTGCAGATCGAGGCGATCGAGGCCAGCACCGGTCACCTGCACAAACTTGACGCTGGCGCCTTCAAAGAGCGCGCACGGAAGTTTCGGGCCCACTGCGGGGATTACGAGTACGCTTGCTTGCTTCATCAGATCGGGAACGTCGGAATCGTCAGGCGAACGATAGGCGATGCGAAGAGCGGGTGGCGGCAACGCATCGGCGCGCTCGAAATCCGCTTCCGGGCGCAGGCAGAGTACGTCGAGGGCCGTGGGAGAGGAGTTCATTGCTTGGGTGGAGTTCCGGCGACAGGTTCTTCGGTACCTTTGGTGATGTCGGCTACCGGAAAGAAACATAAGAGCAAAAGCGGCCCCGTACCGGTGTTGCGCGTGACGTGCTTTTCGCCGGCGGGCACCAGCAGAGTGTCGCCGGGTTTTAGTGGGTACTCGCCACTGTCGGCAAACGTAGTTCCCTGCCCCGCGAGCACGTAAATGCACTCTTCAAAGTTGTTGTGCTGGTGCGGAGCGCGCTGCGAATCTCCGGGCTGCGGAACAGGAATCTCGACAAGCCGCAAGGTAACGGCATGCGCGCCTTTTTCGCCGGAGACAATTTCCAGCGCTTTTCGGCCGGGAAGACCGAGTCGCTTGGATTGGGCCTGGGTAAAAACGCAAGCCATCAGCGCACCGGGCTCTGGTGTTTTATTTCGGCTACGCCGCCTTGTATTTTGTCGAGTTGCTTGAAAATCTCAGCGGACTCTTTGGCGATGGCAGTGGCGACGGTATCGAGCATGCGTTTACCTTTTTCGATAGTGGCATGCTGCGGGCTGCCGTACCAACCGGTGGGAGCGATCGAACGCACATCTTTTAGCACAGGTTGGTAGCTGCGGGTGCGGCGGAGCGTATCTATTTTTCGGCCGTGCATGGGATCGGAGGAATTGTCGATGCGATCGAGGTGCACCAGGTCCGGCCGATGGGCGAGCACGGCCAGGGCTTCGATTTCGCCGCCGTGCGTGAGGCCGTTGCAATCCTTGCCAAACATTTCTTCAGCCACGAAGCAAGCTTGCACAGTGAGGACCGTCAAACCGTGTTCGCGATGCAAGGCATCCGCGGCGATGCCGATCGACGGAATATTCAGTTCGTGCCAATTCAGAATGAGCAAATATTTTGCGCCATGCTGCGCCGCGGACAAAGCAGTTTCGATCATGACGCGGATGTACGTGTCCGGCGTCAGCGTGATCGTTGATTCAAATGGCATGTGCAGCGGCGTGACGCCCAGCGGACCGCCGGGCAGCACCAGGCCATCCATTTTTTCGGCGACGGAGTGAGCGATGGCGTTGGCCGCGAAAATGTCGGTGCCGGCGGGAAGATGCGGGCCGTGCTGCTCGACGCTGCCTTGGGGAAGAAGCACCAGCGGATTCTTTTTTAGCTGCGCGGCGATCTCGGGCTGCGTCAGCTCGATGAAATAGCGGCTAGGTAACATCGTGCACGGCGCCTCCCACGCGCGCCCGGGCTTCGGCGAGCACATCCGCGATGCGGGTAGACTGTCCTTTCCTGTCGATGGAGCGCAAGGCCGCATAAACAATGGCCACGGCGAAATTGCCGTTTTCCGCGGTGAGCTCGTTGGATTTTCCGGTGCGGCAGCTTTCGGCAAACATTTCGAGTTCGGCGCGGAACATATCGCTTTCGGGCACTTTCAGTGCTTCACGCTTGGCGTAACCCTCTTTTCCGCGCTGAATGTACAGCGTGGATTTCTTGTGAAGCTGATCGGGAGTGTCCCAAGTGGCGAAATCGATTTCGTAATGCATCAAGCCTTTGGAGCCGAAAACGCGCACCGCGAACACGCCCGGAGAAGTCCAGCAGGAGCCGACGTAGCCGACTTTGCCGTCGGCAAATTTCAGCAAGGTCATGGACTGGTCGTCGACTTCTGCTCCGACGGGAGACAGCTTGGAAGCCATGGAGCTGGCTTCCAGAATTTCGCCGCCCAGATAGTGCAGGACGTCGAATTGATGGATGGCCAGTTGCGAGAGCGGGCCTCCGGGCGCTTTGTCTTTGTACCAGCGCCAGGCTTTGGGCGTCAGTTCGAGCGCGCGTTCGTTGGAAAAGTTGGCTTCGATGAAAGCCACGCGGCCGAGTTCGCCGCTATCGATCGCGGCGCGAATGGCGCGGATGCCGCCCATCAGGCGAGCACTGTGCCCGACAGTGACGGTGATGCCGTAGCGCTTTTCTAGCGCGGCGATTTCCAGACCTTCTTCGAGAGTGCTGGCGATGGGCTTCTCGGTGTAAACGTGCTTTTTGGCTCTGGCGACCTGGGTGGCGACGGGGAGATGCTGTTCGTTGGGCACGGTGAGGATCACGCCGTGAATCTCGGGATTTTGCAGCATGGATTGCAGGTCCGGGACGGAGGGAACGCCGAGTTCCCGCTCGAAGGCGCGGCGCTTGTCCTCGGAGCGGCTGTAACTGGAGACGATTTGGAGTTGGTCGGACTTGGCGACAGCACGGGAAAGGACTTTGGCCCAGCGGCCGAGTCCGACGATACCAAGCTTTATGGGAGTGGTGGTCAAGCCAACCTCATAAGGGTATAGTGGCCGGGGAAGAAGCCCGAATTCAGTAATACGGTATTATGAGATGACCCTTCCGTCAAGATCGGTGTCGGCTGAAGCTGCTGTTTCTTCGATTCGCAGGTCGGCAGCGCCGTTACGCCATCAAGTTCTCAGTGAGTTGCGGCTCTCCATCATCGCCGGCCGGCTGAAGCCGGGCGCGCGGCTTGTGGAACGCGAACTCATTAAGATGACCGGCGTATCCCGCACGGTGATTCGCGAGGCACTACGGCAACTGGAGTCTGAAGGACTGGTTACGATCATCCCGAACAAGGGACCGGTGGTACGCGAACTGACCAAGCAGGAGGCTCGCGACCTGTATGCCATTCGCGCAGTGCTGGAAGGATTGGCGGCGCGGCTATTCGTGGAAAACGCCGACAACCTGCAGATTGAAACTTTGGAGCGGGCGCTAGTCGCCGTGGGCGATGCCTACGATCGCGGGGATCCCGCGGAGATTCTGGAAGTGAAGAATCATTTCTATGATGTGTTGTTTGAAGGGGCAGGCAGTCCGACGCTGCAATCGATGATTGGAATGCTGCACGGAAAAATCTGGCGATGGCGGGCGCTGGGGCTAGGGCACCCGCAGCGGTCGCTGGAGCGCTCGCAGGAGAGCATGCGGGCATTGCGGGTGATGCTGAAAGCGATTCGGGCGCGCGATACGGGAGTGGCGGAGCGGGCGATTCGCGATGATGTTACGCGGGCGGCGGCTGAGGTAATGCGATTGTTGCCGGAGGAGACGACGACGGTGGAGAAGGCGGCAGAAGGTAAGTAGCGGGCCGGGGAGAGCCCCATCGTTAGGAACCGAGGCGGGGGAGCCAAGCGCATGCGTCCTTGTTTACGTTGAAACCGAGGGTCCGCCTCCCTTCCTTCGCCAGGGCAGGCAGAAGGCGGACCCTCCACGAGCTTGAAGGTTATTGGATGGCGGTTTGGTAGCTGATGGCCATGATCCAGCGGCCGTTGCGTTTGATCCACACGCGACTGACGTGGATGCGATTGCCGGTGTAGGGCTGGTGCAGGCACGTCATCACCACGGAATCGCCAAAATCAAACATTTGCGCGGAAACGAGCGGAGCGGGAGCGGACGGCACGCCGGTTTGCTTTTGCAAATCTAGAGTGGCGATGCGATCCGATTTGCCGAGCGGATGATCGTTGCTGGAGCTGACCATGACGAATTCGTCGGCGATGTGGGGAGACCAGGCAGCGGAATCGTGAGTGGTGACGCCGGTTTCGAGAGCTTGCCAGGAATCGACGATGCCTTGTTCGGCTTCGTTGCGGGGGCGGTAGGGCAGGGTCTTGCAGGGATTCTCGCAGTCCTTTACGCCAGTGCCGGCGCGGCTTGCAGGCTGATCGGCTTGCGCGACTTCGTGATAGACGATCACGCGCCAGCCTGCGGGACGCTTGACCCAGATGTGCAGAATGTGCAGCTTTTCGTGGTCGGCCATGACGGCGCCGACTTGGCCGTATGTGAGTTGCTTGATGCTGGCTCCGGAATCCGCGCTGAGAGCGGGTTTCGGGAGCGCCTTGAGAACGTCAGAGCGGGTTTGGGTTTTGCCGGTGGCGTCGGTCCAGGTGAGATCCTCGTCGAGGAGTTTGGCGAGCGCGGCTTTGTCGTCTTTGGTGATGGCGCGCAAAAATTCGTGGTCGGCTTGCAGGATGGATGGTTCGTCGCTGGCGGCAGCGAGCGGCTGATGAGCCGGTGCGATGCAGAGCGTGGCGAAAAGCAAGCCGACCGCCAGGAGATGCGGTAGGTAGTGTTTCATGGTGTGAGTGTCTCCCAAGTTTGAACGGCTAAACAATCAGGGCCGGAGAAATCCCGGCCCCTTTCGCCAAATGCAACAGTCCCTACGACTAGAAAAGGAACTTCAATCCCAACTGGATGGCGCGAGCGCTGCCCGACCCAAGTACAGGGTTGAAGGCGGCGTTGTCCGGTGTTGCGCAGCCGCAGCCGAACAAACCAGCCTGGGATGGGTCGGAGTTTGCGCCCTGACCGAAAGTGCTGGTGGCGCCCCAGGGATTGGCGAAATTGGGGTGATTGAAAAGGTTAAAGGTTTCCACGCGGAACTGCGCCCTGAGTCTTTCCCCGAACTTAAAGGTCTTGGCAATGGAAAGGTCCACGTTGTGGAAACCGGTATCGCGGAAGATGTTGCGGCCCATGTTGCCGTACTGGCCAAAGCCATTCGGGATCAGGATGGAGTTGTTGACCATGTAGCAATAACCAGCGGCGTTCAGCGCATTCAGTGTGCTTACGCCAAGCGATGTGGCCGCGGTTGTGCAGGCAGCGGGAATGGCGCCCGGGCAAGGAGTATTGGGTCCGAGGCCAAAACAAGGAATGCCGCTCGCGCCGATTGACTTGAAGTCGGCCGGATTGCCGAAGAAATTCCAGCGGTCGGAGCCTTCGCCGTTTCCGCTAAAGTTGTTGTTCTGATCATTGACATTCCACGGCTGTCCGGACTGCAGGGTGATGATGGTATTGAGTTGCCAGCCTTCCAAGAGTTGACTCCGGGTCTTTTTCTCGGGAAACGAATAGGTGACGGAAAGGGTGAAGCGGTGGCGAATGTCTTCGTCGCCGCTGGCATGTTCCAGCCGAGGATTAGCGCTGTCTTGGGGGAGGAAGGCCACCCAGTTGGAGGACAGGTCGTCGAGGGCATGCGAAAAAGTGTAGCCCGCGACAAACTCGAGACCGTGGTAGTTGCGTCCGGTCAGAGTGGTCTGCAAGCCGTGGTAGGTCGAGCCGTAAAAGTTCGAGAGGTAGTTGATCTGGCCGAGATACGGGAAAGTGTTGGCAAAGGGCAGGGTGCCGTCCTGGGTCGGGGTCGGAGGAGCTTGATTGATATCCACGACGCCGGGAAGCTTGACAGCGTGATTGCCAACGTAAGTGACGTCGAGGGCCAGTTTGCCACCGAAGGAATGCTGGATGCCTAAAGTCCAGTTAGTAACGTAGGGAGTGCGGAAATTGCGGTTCATGGCGAAGGTGTTGCACGGAGCGGGGTCTTTCCCTCCACCGGGCACATGGGCGCCGTCGCCGCACTGAACCAGGGTAGAGAGTGTCGTGGGATAGATGGGCGTAGTCTGATTTTGCCAGTTCAGGCCACCCGGGCCGGAGCCTGCGAGGGTCACGGCGGTGGTAACAATGTTACCGACGGGCGACGCGGTGACCGGTGCAACTGGGCAATTAGTGGCCACAACAGCCACGGGACAAGTGATGATGGTCGCGCCGGTGGGAACGACGCCGATACCAAAGAGGACCGGTCCGCTTTGCAAGTTCTGCTGAGACAGGAACGCGCTCATGGGCAGGACGTCGTAAACGAGGCTGCCGCCCATGCGAACGACGGTGGTGCCCTTGCCGGTTACATCCCAGGCGACGCCCACGCGCGGCGAGAAGTTCTTGCCGTCACGCCGGTAGATGGAACTGATGTTCTTGCCGACCTGTTCCAAGCCAACGGAAGGCTCAAAGTTTCCGAACAGGTTGTGGTCTTCCGTCGGGACGCCCTGGAGTTCATAGCGCAAGCCCAGATTGAGGGTCACGCGCTTGGTGATGCGCCAGTCATCCTGGGCATAGCCGGCATAGAGCCACTGCGAGATGTTGCGGATCGGATCTCCACCCAAAATGCCGGCACCGCTGGGATCGCCGGCAAGGAAGGCCTCGAGGCTAGGAAACGTAACGCGGCCGCGGCCGCCGCGGAAGGTGCCCTGATGAACCAAGTCCCGGCGAACTTCTCCCCCGAATTTGAAGGCATGATTGCCGCGCAAATAGGAAACCTCGTCGACAAAGCTGTAGACCTTGTCTGGCCCGACGATTTTCGGGAAGTTGTGGAAGGCGCCCAGTTCGGTGAACGGGGAGAGCTTGATATTGGGTATGCCGCTCAAGAGCGGATTGGTCAGGCCGGTGTCAATCTTGTAGGGAAAGGTGACATCGCTGGGGATAATTCCGAGGACATAGTGGGTGAAGCCACCGCGCAACTCATTGGCCCAAGTTGAACTTGGGGTCCAAGCCCAGTGCCCTGCGGCGGTTTGCGCACGGGAATGGACGGCAGTGCGGAATTGCGCGAGGAGTTCGGTGGAGTCCATGCCAACGATGGTGTCGTTGCCAAAGAAATACGAGCCGCTCAGGGAATTGTGGTCGTTTGGATGGTAGTCCACTTTTCCGATGGCGTTCTTGGAACTGTTCTGGTTGGGAAAATTGAGGGGTACGGGGGTTCCCTGGCTGGAATTGGGAGTGTAGAAGGAAAGTATGTAGGCGCTGAGGGGATTCACAACGAAGGCCGGGTTTTGCGCGATAAGGTCCGCGGTAGCGTCAGCGATGCTGATGCCGCAATTACCGGTGGTAAGCACGATGCACTTGTTGCCCCCGCCCCCCGCAATGGAAGCAGTGGTGGGGGCCTGCCCTGTAAGCGCGTTACCGACGGTGTAGCGTTGCGCTTCAAAGCCGCCAAAGTAAAAAAGCTTGTCCCTGATGATGTGTCCGCCCGCCGTGCCGCCGAATTGTTCTAGCTCAACGGGTGTTTTTGCCTGGAGACTGCCATCGGGGTTGAAATGGTTGAAGAAATTGCGGGCGTCAAAGGAGTCGGCTCGGCCAAAAGCATACGCGGTGCCATGAATGTCGTTGGTGCCAGACTTTAGGCCGACGCTGGTGATGGAGCCAGTCTTCCATCCAAACTCGGCTTTGGGATTGACCTGGGTGTTGAATTCCTGAATGGCGTCGATCGGAATAATGGTGGCGGCATCGCCGATGACGGCTGCCGCGTTGGTCACGCTAAAGCCCATGAACGCTTCGTCATCAGTGACGCCATCGACGAGGAAGCTGGTGTCTTCCGGACGGATACCGTTGGTGGATTGTGTCCAAGGTCCGCCGCCCGGGTAAATCGTAGTGCCAGGGCGCAGCGTGAGCAGGTTCTGATAGTTGCGGCCATTGAGGGGGAGGTCGTTGATGATTTCGTTGCTGATAGTGCCGCCCAAGGTGGTGGTTGTGGTATCGACCATGGGAACGGCTTCGGTGACAGTGATGGTTTCACTGGTTGAGCCGGGCTGGAGGACGACGTCGATGCGGATGTCTTTGCCAACCTCCAAAAGAATGTTCTGGCGCTCGAACACTTTGAAGCCCTTGGCATCGACACGAACGGTGTAGGTTCCGGGAAGCAAGCTGGACGCGACGTAAGCGCCGTCGGTGTCCGTGGACAAGTTGCTTTTGACGCCGCGCTGCGAGTCTGTAATGACGACCGTGGCGCCGCTGACGTTGCCGCCGGAAGTGTCCGTGACGCTACCCGTGATGCGGCCGGTGCTGCCTTGCGAGAACACAGGCGCACAGACGAGGAAACCCGCTAGAGCGAAGACCAAAGTAGGAACGATGGCTCGCGAGAAAAGCGAGCGGAAAACCACGATCATTGGCGCCTTTGAACGCATAAACACCCTCCCCTAAGAAAATAGGTATGACCGCTGTACCACTTTGGGAGAGGAGATGTCAAGCAAATCATTGATTTGATGGAGAAAAATATGAAATATGAGTCGCGTTGGCCTAGTGGTTGGACCAGTATCTCAGGCAGGAGAGGGGCCGAGTTTGGCTAGTCGACGCGATTGCAGCTCTCTTCATTTCTCTTCATTGAGGAATTTCGAGGGTCTGGGATGCAATCCTCGCGGGCGTGGAGCGGCTGCAAGACTTCCTGGCGCTGCGAGCCAAGGCACAACACCCTCGGTTCCTGCACTTGTAGCGAGTTTGCATCGACTCGGAGCACCTCGCCGGTTACGGGCTGGTTTCAACCAGCCTTGCGTGAGCCGCTCAGGCCTGCTCAGAAACCGTGGAATGCTTGCCTGGTTGCAGGTAGTAATGAATTGCCGGCGTGAAAATGAGCGACAGGACCATCGAGCTCAATAGGCCGCCGATCACCGTGATGGCCAGCGGCTGCAGCATCTGCGAGCCGGAACCAATGGCCAGGGCGAGAGGCAGCATACCCGCGATGGTCGCAAGCGCCGTCATCGCAATCGGCCGCAAGCGGCGGCGGCCTGCCTGGATCATGGCTTCCTCCGGCGAAAACCCGAGATCCCGAAAGCGGTGCTCGGCGTCGAGAAGCAAGATGCCGTTTTTGGCGACGATGCCGATAACCATGATCATGCCCATGAACGAGGCGACGTTGAAGGTTTTCTGGGTTACCAGCAATGCGACGAATCCGCCGAAGGTGGAAAGCAGAGCGGAAGCCAGGATGGCTGACGGCGCGGAGAACGTGCGAAATTCAAAGAGCAGCACGATGAACAGAAGGAGCAGCGCGAGAACCAAGACAAAGAGCAAGTCATGGAAGGATTTTTGTTGCTCCGCAAACTGCCCGCCGTATTCGACGCGAATGGAACGCGGCAAGTGCAGATCGCCGACGGCTTTCTGAACGGCACTCATGCCCTTCCCGAGGCCGACGCCTTCAAAGCGGCCAGTGACCTGAACCAAGCGTTGCAAATTCTCGCGGCGAATTTCTGTCTCCCCGGGATTACTGGTGATCGCCGCCAGGGAACCGAGCGTCGCTGTGCGTCCCGTGGAACTGGTGAGCACAGTATTGCTCATCCGGTCGAGCGAGGCCCGGCTTTGCTCGGGAAAGCGAATGCGGATGGTGTAGGCACGATCATTCAGCACTACGGGCGGAGCCGCAGGCTCACCCTCCAGAAGGGCGGCGGCGTTGAGAGCCACTTCCTCGGGCGTGAAGCCGGAGCGCGCGGCCACCGTGGGATTTACCTGGTAGGTCACGGATGGACCACTGATGGTGTTCTCGACGCCGTTCAACACGTCCACAACGCCATGTACTTTTCCAATGGCATCCGCAACGCGCGGGGCGGTATCGTTTAAGAGCTTGCCGTCTTGAGCGAAAAGCTTGATGACGATGGGCTCGGGCTGGCTGGTCAAATCTCCGATCATGTCCTGCAAAAGCTGGATGAATTCCACTTTGGTAGCAGGCTCTTCTTCCTCGATCTTGCCACGAATTTCGGCCATGACCTCTTCAATGTCGCGGTCGCGCTTACGCTTGAGTTTCACGGTGAAGTCACCATTGTTGGCTTCCGTGACGGCCACAAGCCCGAGTTGCAGGCCGGTGCGGCGCGAAGTGTTCTCGACCTCAGGCGTTGCGTGCAGAATCTCTTCGATATGCGTAAGGATGCGATTGGATTCGGCAAGCGAACTGCCGGGCGGCGTGAAGTAGTCCAGAATGAAACCGCCCTCATCCATCCCGGGAAGCAGGCCGGTGTCGAGAAGGTTATAGCAGACCGCCGCGAGTACGACGATGGCTAGAGAACTCGCCACGAGAGTCCACGGCCGTTTCAATACGGCTTGCATCGTTCTTCCGTAGAAGGCCACGATACGTCCAAAGAAGCCGGAGAGATGCGCCTCTTCCGCGGCCAGCAGCGATGCCGCGTCGAGCTTGGCACCGGGTGACGCGGCTTGGGCCGTGTCCTTTCGCCGAACCAGATAGAGGCTGAGTGTCGGTGTCCATGACAATGCCAGGAGGAGCGAAGTGAACAGAGAAACGGTCATCGTCACCGCAAGGGCGCGGAAGAAGCTACCGGTGACGCCAGTAATGGTAATGAGCGGCAAGAACACGACGATGGGCGTGATGGTCGAGCCGATGAGCGGGACGGTCAGTTCGCGCAAAGCGCTTTGGATGGCCTGGAAGCGGCCTTGGCCGGCATCGCGGTGCAAGACGATGTTTTCGAGGACAACGATGGCATCGTCGATGACCAAGCCGACGGCGGCGGCGAGCCCGCCGAGAGTCATGAGATTGAAGCTCTGCCCGGAGACTTTGAGCACGATAAAGGTGATAAACAGGGTGACGGGAATGACCAATCCGGCCACGAAGGAAGTGCCCCAGTCGCGCAAGAAGAGCACAAGAATGATGGAAGAGAGCACGATGCCGAGGAGCACGGCGTCACGGACGCTGGCAATGGAGTCGTGCACAATCGTCGACTGATCGTAAAACGGCTCGAGGCGCACGCCGGGAGGAAGCGTGGGTGTCAGCTCTTGGATCAGCGCGTGGACTTCGTTCGCGACATCCAGAGTGTTGCTTTCCGGCTGGCGATTTACGTTGAGCAGCACGGCCGGCTTGCCGTTTGCGGTCACAACGGTGTAGACGGGGGCCACCGATGGGGCGATCGCGGCGATGTCGCCCAAGCGGATTGGCACGCCGGCGGCGGAGTTTTTCACAACGATTTGGCCGATTTGTTCGGGAGTGCGGACTTGCCCGCTGATCAGGCCGAGGACGAGCTGGTGCTGGTGTTCGATCAAGCCGGGCGAATCGATCAGGTTCGTGCGGCGGATGGAGTCGAGAATGTCCTGGATGGTGACGCCGGCGGCGAGTAGCCGCGCCGGATCGGGCGTGACCTGAAACTCTGGAATGCGTCCGCCTTGAATGATGACCGAGGCTACACCATCAAGGCGATTCAAGCGCGGTTTCAAATCGTAAGTGGCAATCTCCCAGAGCCGATTTGGGGGAATGGTGTCCGACGTGAGGCTGTAGCCGATAATCGGAAAGACAGCGAAGGTGAGCCGGTGTGTTTCTACCTTTGCTGTGTTCGGCAGTTCAGCCTGCAGGCGCGCGACGACGGCATCGACACGCTGCAGTGTAAGGATCATGTCGGAATTCCAGTCGAAGAAGAGATCGACTTCGGCAGAGCCGCGGCTGGTGATGGAAGTGACCTTCTGAAGACCGGGAACACTGTTGACCGCTTCCTCGAGCGGCCGGGTGATGGTGACCAGCATTTGGTCGATGGGCATGACGCCGTTGTCTACACCGACGACTATTCGCGGAAAATCGGTGTTGGGAAAAACGGAAACGGGAATGGTGAACGCGAGATAAGCTCCAATCAGGGCGACGCTAATGGTGAGAAATAGTATGGGGCGCGAGAGCCGGTGAAACCAAGGAGTTTGCGATTTGATTTCGGCCGCCCCGCGCTGGGCGTCGTTCGCAGCCGGACGAGGATCCATGCGCGGCTACTCCTTGTCCTTGGCGGGAGGTTTTGCGGCGGCAGCCGGTTTGTCGTCCTTTTTGTCCACAGACTTGTCGCCTGCTTCGGCTTCCGCGGCAGCAGGCTTCTCGATCTTGATCGCGGTGCCATCGGGAACGGCGTAGCCACCGGTGGTGATCACGGGATCGCCAGCTTTGATGCCGCTCACGATTTGCGTGTCCTCGACGTTTCGCACGCCTAGTTGAACGACCTTTTGGTGCGCTTTTTCGTCGGAGCCAGCCAGCAAAACATAATCAGCGCCTTCGGCGTTTTTGAAAACTGCGGCAGTGGGCACGGTGATCGCGTCCTTGACAGTTTTCGCGGTCATCGAGATGCTCACCGTCATTCCCGGTTTCAAGGCCGGATTGGGCTTGCGTGCTTCCACCCAAACCTCGATGGTGGTGCTGCCTGGGTCGAGGGCCGGACTGATCAAGCTGACGCGACCTTTTACAGGTTCGTCCAGATTTGCCACCTTTAGTTGCGCTTCGTCTCCCGTCTTGAGAACCACTGCATCCGACTGCGGAATGTGCGCCTTGGCGATGACCCTCGACGTGTCCATCACGGTGAGAATCGGCTGGTTGGCCTGCGCCACGTCTCCCACGAAAAGAGGCCGGTCTGTCACCACTCCGTCGATAGGACTGCGAATTTCGGAATAGCCGAGCTGCGCGGCAGCGGCGCGATAGTGGCCTTCGGCGGATTCCTTGGTTCCATGCGCCGCCTTTAGCAATTGGTCCTTGCCGAGCCGTTGCAGATCCGCGAGTTGTTTCTGGGCCTGCTCGTTCTGGCTGCGCGCTTGTGACAGCGCAACTTCGCCGGCGTCCAAATCGCGACGCGGAATCGCACCCTGTTGAAACAATTCCTTGCGACTGTCATAGACTTTCCGCGCGGCGTCAAAACCCGCTTTTGCCGCGGCCGCATCCAGTTCCGCTTTTTGAATTTGCTGTGGCAGCCCGGCGTTTACCGTCATCGTGTAGGTCGCTTCCGCCTGATCAAAATCGCCCTTGCTGGCCTGAGCTTGAGCGGCGAGATCTTTGTTCTCCAACTTGGCGAGCAGTTGCCCTTTCTTCACCCTGCTGCCGCGTTGAATTTCAAATTCCGTGATGGTCGAAGTGATCTTTGGCGCAACCGTAGCCTGCTGCAGCGGAAATACCACAGCCTCCGCCGTCACCACCTGAGCGATCGAGCCTTTCTCAGCGGGCGTGACTTGCACAGTCGCGACTGGTTCCTTCTCTTTCTCGGGCTTGCTGCAGCCGCCGGAAAGAAAAAGCGTCACAGCAAGAACGGTTCCCGCCGTTAAAACCAAACTCATCCGAGTTCGCGTGGTCATCTGCGCCATCATGGAGCCGTCAACACTCCCGTCAAAGTTTGCAAGTTTGCCAGAGCAACTCGGTAGCGAACAGCGCCATCTTGATAAGCCGCGTTCGCAGTGGAAAACGTCGTCTGTGCATCGACTACTTCCAGGACCGTGGATTCACCGTTCTTGTAACGCAGCGTGATCAACCGCAGACTTTCTTCGGCCAGTTGCGCCGACCGGCTCAAGCCTTCCAGCTCGTCCAGCGCGGCGCTAGCTTCGGCGTAGAGCGACTGCATCTCGGCCAGCAGCTTTCGCTGCGCCAGAGAAAGTTCGCGCTTGGATTGGTTTCGCCGCAAGTCAGCCTGTTGCACACGGCTCTGCGTGGTTCCCCAGTTCCAGATCGGGATGTTCAGCGTGCCTACGATCGAGGAACCCAGGTTCGAGAATTTTTGTCCGTTGGGCGCGACGGAATTGACAGCAAACTGCGCGGCGTCGATTCCATAGAAATAATCGAACGTAAGCGACGGAAAATAGCCGGCGCGCGCGGCAAGAACGTCATGGTTCGATTGCTGAACGGCTGCCAGAGCAGCCCGCACTTCCGGATTGTCACGGGACGCCTGCTGTTGAAATTCCTCCAGCGTTGGCAAGGGCACGGGCGAATGCAGGTCATCCGCTAGGTCAAAGTTGTCGTTGAAGTCCGGGAATATCAGCACGGCGAAGTCCAGCCGTGCGTTCAAAAACGCGAGCTGAGCCTCGCGCAAGGCGCGCTGGCGCTCCCGTGTCTGCAACTCGGCTTTGATGACGTCTGAGTGGGCCACTTCCCCGCCTTTTTCCAGGTCTTGCGTGATCTTAAAGAAGTTGCTGCCCTCTTCAGAGGCCCGCTTGGCGGTCTCGAGCTTGTGCTGCGCGGCAGCAACGTTGTAATAGCTTTGCACCACGGTCACCACCAGCCCGCGTGCCGCTATTTCCTGCTGCGCGCGTGCTACCGCGGCAGCGGCTGACGCACGGCGCCAGCCAGCCACCGCCGCGACATCGATTGCTTCATGAACGTTGGCCTGGCTGGTATATTCGTGAACCGCATTGTTTGCGATGAACACGACTGGAGCGTTTCCAGCAGCCTGGGCCGCCAGGCCCGTGCCTTGCGTGTAGATCGCGGAGTTGTTGTAGCTGGCGGAAGGCAAAAGCGCGTTGCGCGCCTGGGTGCGATCCTCGCGAGCGATTCCGGCGCTAGTCACTGCCGCTTGAAACTGGACATTATTCTTGCGCGCGAGTGCCAGCGCATCCTGCAAACTCAGGTGTAAAGTAGCGCCAGTGGGCTGACTTCCCTGCCCCGTCGCAGCCGTCGAAACTTTAGGCGCGGGCATCTCCGGCTGTTGCGCGCGCACCGAGGTCACCATGGCCCACTCAATTGCTAGTATCGTGAGCAACAGGCCGAGGCCCTTCCACGAAGAGCGGCGTCCGAGGCAAGAACTGGAACGTTGTGCCACAATTGCAAACTATCGGTGGCGACATAAACACACGATTAATGCGTTTGCAATGCGGGGATCGGTGCGGCTGGCAGGAAGACCGTGAAGGTGGACCCGCTAGCGTCCGAGCGCGATAATTCCAGCCGGCCGTCGTGAGCCTCGGCAATCCAGCGCGCGATGGCCAAACCAAGCCCCGCACCACCATCCTGATCGGAACGGGTGCGCGCCTTATCCACACGAAAAAAACGCTCGAAGATTCGAGATTGAAGATCACCAGGAATTCCTGCACCCGTATCAGAGACGACTAGCGTGTATTTTCCCCGCAGGCGTTGGCAAGAGACCACGATGCGCCCGCCTTCCGGCGTGTATTTGATGGCGTTGTCCAGCAGGTTGAGCAGCATGCGCCGAAGCAGCGCCTCATCGGCGTGAATGACCGACTCTTCCGCGGATTCGACGTTCAGAGTGATTTTCTTCGCCAAAGCCAGCGCGCGAATCGAATGGACGCAGTCGGCGACAAGTTCTTCCAAATAGAAATCGCTGACTGAAATAGGATATTGGCCAGCGTCCGCACGAGTCAGTGTGAACAAATCCTCAACAATCAGCGACAGGCGCCGCGCTTCCTGGTGAAGAATCGCCAGGGATTCGCGGTACTCTTCTGGGCGTCGCGAGGGCTGGGACAACGCTACTTCCGCTTCGCCGCGCAAAATCGCCACCGGCGTGCGCAACTCGTGCGATGCGTCGGCCATGAAACGCCGCTGCCGCTCGAAGGACTGGTCCAGCCGATCGAGCAGGCTATTGAAAGACTTCGCCAATTGCCCAAGCTCATCCCGCTCGTTTTTTACATTCAGCCGATCGTGCAGGTTTGCCGCTCCAATCCGGCCGGCTTGCGCGCTCATCGCAACAACCGGAGCTAAACTCTTTCGTGCCAGGAAATATCCCCCCAGCGCAGCAAGCAGAATCGCCAGCGGAATCACCCACGCAAACGTCACGCGAATTTCTTCGAGCGTCTCCTGCTGCGAGTGCATGGAACGCAGAATGACCAGCGTATAAGGCCGGCCATCCGCGCTGTATCGCTGTGCGAATCCGCGATAGCCCCCTTTGGGACCATCAACATTGCGAACGTTCCTCTCCTCCCCACGCGCCGCAGTCTCCAAAAACTTGCGAAACGCCTGCGAGGAAAGAACGACCGACGGAATTACCAGCCCCGAGCCGACCGAAGGCTGGTCCGGCGACGCGGCAACGATTGCGCCCGAACCGTCGAAAACGGCAAAAACGTGGTCGCGGAACCGGTGCTCGAGGATCGATTGTCGCGCGGCGCCTGCGACTCCGCTGGATTTCGCCTGGTCCTTCAGCTCATCCTGAAAAGTGACGAGAAACGCGTCGGCAAGCTGCGCCAGATCCGCATCAGTGCGCTGCACGTTGCTTTTCCAAAAAATGAAGTAGCTGACCAGCGAAATGACGAGCAGCACGAGAGCCAGCACCGTGGTGTACCACAGTGTGAGCCGCACGCGCACAGAACTAAACATGGTTCTTCCGTCCGGCGGTGTTCGATGCTCCTGCCCTGCTCCGCGTGGCGCTCGATTCGCGGGAATCGGCTTTGGCTTGGCCATCGTCAGGGCGGCCGAAGAAGTAGCCTGCTCCGCGCCGCGTATGGATCAAGTGCTGCCCCGAGCCCGAATCAATTTTCCCACGCAGTCGATTTACATACACTTCGATGAGATTTGAGAAGGGATCGAAAGTCTCATCCCAAACGTGTTCGGCAATCTCCGCTCGCCCGATTACACGGCCAGCGTTGCGAGCCAAATATTCCAGCAGCGCGAACTCTTTCGTTGTGAGCGAGATGCTTCGCCCGCCGCGCGCGGCGGTCTGCGCCGCGGTATCGATCACCAGGTCTGCGACAGTGATCTGCGGCGGACGCAATTCGCCTGAGCGCCGCAGGAGCGCCCGAAGCCGAGCCAGCAACTCGCCAAACTCGAACGGCTTGGTGAGGTAATCGTCCGCGCCTTGATCCAGACCCTTGATGCGATCATCCACGCCATCTCGAGCCGTCAGCATCAGGATTGGCGTGCGCAAACCCGATTTGCGGAGCGCGCGGCACACTTCAAGTCCATCGCGCCCCGGAATCATCACATCCAAAATGATCAGATCGTAGGTATTGATTTCCGCCTGGTACAGCGCGTCATCGCCAGTCCCGGCAGTATCCACGGCATAGGCCTGCTCGCGCAATCCTTTCGCGACAAATCGCGCGATCCGCGCGTCATCCTCGACCAGAAGCAGCCGCATGCCAGCATCATACGGCAATTGATGACGTAAATCGCAGCTTACAACGCTCACGCGCAGGCACCACAGGTTCTCACGATTCTGCAACTGCATTGTTGCCAGCCGCCGTCTAGCGAGTTGCAGACTCGTTACTTTTCCGTTGGCTGGCCTTCCGCAGTGATCGCGTTCAGCGCCCCGGGGCTCGCAGGCTTCTACTTTTCCTTCGCATGAACCGAGAGCTCGATTTCCCAGCTCTTCGAGGCGCCTGGCGATAGGGAAAGGCGCGTCGACTCGAGGATGAGATGCAAAGGAATGGGGCCGCGATCGCTCCTTCCGAGAGGATCGTCGCCCGTTGCGAACGCAAAAATCTTGAACGGCCAATCTGCGTGCTTCACCTGCACATCCAATGTTCCGATGTCGGAACTCAGCCGATCGATTCGGCTTCCGCTTGCCTCCACGGTTTCCAGGCGGCTGTTGCGGCTTGGAACCGCGAGCCACAGGCGGCGAACTACCAACGGCTGGGTAACACTCAGCGTTTCTTTCCTCTGAAGCATCCTCCCTTGCAACGTCCAAGTCACTTCTGAAACGAGCCCCACGTCTACTGGCTCTCCCGCTTTCGAACCAGCGACTACCCAGCGTTTCCAGACCGCAGTAACGCTCATTCCGTCAGCCGCCGGCATGATCTCGTCCGCTCCGTCGACGGCAGCGATGGTGCGCCCGTCTTCCAGCTCCAGAAAAGGAACGAGGCACGGATAGGTTTTCTCGACCGGCGATGCGAGACCCGGAAATCCGTAAGGCAGCGGTTGATAATCGGACGTCGCAGCCTTGGGCCCGGTCACCAGCGGCAACGCAAAATGGATATTACCCTGGCGAACCAACCAGACTCCGAACTTGCGCTCGGGTCCATTGCGGAAAAACTCGAAGCGTGCGACGTTGCCGAAACTCGGACGCGGAGAAAACTGCTTAAGCCCCTCGCCGGCCGCCGCCTGCATAAACATCTTGTGCGCCGCCATGACTTTTGCGAGAAAAGCAGTGGTCTGCTGCCATTCCCGCTCTTTGGTGATATACCCGTAGTCGCCCCTACCGAACGCAAAGATGGAAAGTAAGTGCGTGTCTTTGTCGAAATCGCCTCGCAGCCAAGTCCAGGCCGCGGCGTACGCAGCTGCAAGTTGATGCAACGGAGCCGGACGGAATTCCGGATGCACGCCGAGAAACCCGACGATTTCCATGGTGTCCATATAGCTGATCGCGCCCAGACTTCGGCCCCACGGATAGCCATACCCGTCCGGCGAAAGCAGGTCCCACCAGAGTTTCATCTGTTGCTTGAGCGAGGGCGAAACCGCTTTGACGAGGTCCGAACGACCGGCGAGTTGCGCAGCGTCATAGATCGCCCGGGCGTATTCGTTCGAATAGCGATCGAAACGGCCCGTAGGCAAGGAGTCGTCGGCAAAAAGCCCGCCGTCGGTAAACTGCGTTGCCGCCCGATTCAGCAGGTCGTCCAGCGAGGTGCGATCGTTGTTTAGGCCGAGATCATAGTCGATGGCCGCGATTCGCGCCGCTACTCCGAAGTAATTCTCCGGAAGATGAATCAGCTTGTGCGACTTTGCGTCGTAAAATCTGCCCGGATCCAGCAGAGCGCGGTACGTCTCCCTCCCTTCGGGGGACAGGCGTTGCCACAACGCGTTGTGGTTCAAATCCTTTCCGTAGCTGTGCAACGCCATTGCGGCATAGAGCTGTGCCCAGGTTTTTCCTCCGCGGCTCAATTCGATCTCAGCCATTCTGCCAATCATTTGCGGAACGTCGTGCCCGGCAATCGTATTGGTCGAGGCAAACGCCGAATAGTCGCCCAACGTGCGCATGAACGTACCCCAGGAGAACTCGCCGGTGGTCAACGCTCCGACGACGCGATCCGGCGGCGGATCGAGTGATGTGATGTTGGCAGTGTGCGCGGTGACTTCGCGATCGAGGAAATGGCGGATCTCGCTGTCCAACGCGGCCGTGAAAGCGATGGGTTCGTCGGGCGGGACTTGTAGCGCAGGAGAATCGTTGCGCGTGCCAAGCGAGGCTGCGACAACAAATCCGGCCAGTCCTGCCATCGAGAAAACGGTTTTTCGCATGCCGTGCCCCCTGTTGGTCTCACACGACTGACTCGCGAACGCCTAGCACGTCGCTACGGCTTGGGGCGCCTGTGTTGCTCAAGCCAAAGCAGGTCTTCCAGCAGGTAGTACTGTCCATAGACCAACATCGCGTCATGCGGGCGAACACCGCATCCGTGGCGGAGTACTCCCGGCGGTGTGTGATCGTCGTCTCCGACTGGAGTTAAATAGCGATCGATCAACGATTGCACGATACGCTCACCCGCCTCTCGATAGCGCGTTGCGCGCGATGCATCGCTCGTAATCGTCGAGAGGCGCAACAATCCGCCCGCGATGATCGCCGCTGCGGACGTGTCACGATTCCTAAAATGTATGCCTTGGTCGTCGAAGTCGTACCAAGGAACCAAATCGTCGGGCAGATTTCCGAGGGCATAGTCCGCGATACGTTGTGCCGTGGTGAGAAACGCCGGCTCGTGAGTCTCCGCGTACGCAACTGCAAAACCATAGAGCGCCCAGCCGAGTCCGCGCGACCAGGTGGTGTCCGCGCCGTAACCTTGATGCGTATGCGCGAAGACCCATTGCCCCGGCGCCGCGCTGTTTTCCAGCTTGAGTTCCGTATCCTTAATTGCGCCGCCGTGCAGTAGAAAGGTCTGCCGGTCATTTCCGGGGTTGTAATGCACTGATTGGAAGGTGGAGCCATCGGCGCGAACGAACCACTCCGCTGTTCGCAGCGCGTGTTTCTTGGCCATGTCGCGCCACTTTTCGTCAGCAGTTCTGTCGCTCGCCCACCAGAGCAGCTGCAGGTTCATCATGGTGTCGACGATGGTGTCGTCACCGTCAACACTCCAGGAGGCGATCAATTGCGTTTTAGGATTGAATAATTGTTCGAGGCGCTCGGCTCCCAGCAGCGCGCTCGACCGCAGCGCTGCGTCGTGCGTCAGATCGAATCCGAGCGCAGAGGAGTAATAGTACAGAAAGCCCGCGTCATGATTCTGCTGCAATTCCTGGCCGAGCAGTTTCGCGCCCCAAAGCTCCGCCCATTTTCGATACTTCTCATCGTGGGTCTTGCCATACAGTTGCCACAGCTCTCCGACCCAGAAGCTCCCGGTCCAGTAGTATCCGTTTTGCTTTTGCCATTCGCCGGTCGTGTTGTCCGCTTCGGTGAAGAATCCCTGCAGAGTTTTGGGGCTTCCGCTCTCGGGGTTGGCGCGGAGAATCGGCTCCCAGGTTGTCGCAGTCCGGTCGATTGCCTGCTGCAGTAACTCAATTGCCTGTTCCCGAGTTCTTGTTCCATGGGGATGCGTGGAATCCGCTGGCGCGCTCTCCACACTGGCCGTGCTCGACAAAATGCGAAACACCGTCGGCTGTTCCATCCGAACCGCGCGTTCCTTAACCGCTTCGAGGAAATCGGACTGATTTGCGATTGCCTCGGAAGGAAGTACAAAGGACGGATGGTCTGCCTCCGTCTTTGAATTTTGATAAATGACCTTACGATTTGAGCCTTCTTGATCCCACGCCGCCATCGCATACCACGTCGCCGACCCGCCATTCAGATGGAACTCCATAAGATGGTTTTGCGCGTCGCTCCCGATTCTTGCTCCCTGCGCTGTGCTCAGAACCGCAAGTCCAAGATTCTGTTCCGCGACCATTTCGGTAGCCGCGGAGCCGGGCGCGACAACCTGCTTTCCCCAGGTCGCGACCCACGTCACGCGAGAATCGTTCGCGGAGCTTACTGGTGGTATCTCCGCGCGCGCGGTAAGTCCGGTAACAAACGTGAATTCGTTGCCGCAATCTGCCGAAATCGCGTGTTCGAACCCGCGTTCCCCCGCCCACTGCGTAATTCGCGATTTCAGGTGCACCATCTTTCCAGCGGCATTCCATCCGTCGTACTCCGCTTCCACGATCGAGCGCACCGGCCCGCTGGCCAGAATCCGCCACTTGCGCTCGCGGACATCGCTCACTTTCACGATCTTTCCGTTGACCATCGCGGCCACAGCGCCGATTCCGATGGCATCCCCCACGCGGAAAATGTCTCGCCCCTCCGGCGATTCGTCGTGATAGATGTAGTCCGGCGACGCATACATGGGAAGTTGCAGCGTTGGGCGGCGCTTGCCATAGATATCGATGGCATTTCTCGGATCGAAGTACAGTCGAAACGCCACGCGCTCGGACTCCCAGCCCAACCCTTCGATCTTGCGGCTGAAGATTGCCGCCGTTCTTTGCTTGTAGTCGCTCCGCAGCCGCCAAATGGGGTTTTCATCGCCATAGGAAATGGTAACGATTCGCGACTGGTGCGGAGCAAGATCCACCTGAAACGCCAGCTCGTCCGCCTTACCGTCTCCATCCAGATCGTCAACTTGTGACGGTAGTTCGTCGGTCTGCAGTACCGACCTATCCTCTTCGAGCGTACGGGCATCGCTCGCCGTCACGATCGTCGCACCCGGCTTAAAGTCCGGCGCCACTCTGCGAATCTCCGCAATCGGAATCGCGACGTTAGCCGCGGAGCGCGCATTCGCGCTCGGGTTCGAGACGATTACCTTGATGCTCTTGATTTGCTGGCCTCCCCAAGCCGAGCCAGCAAAAACAGCAGGGAGCAGCCACATCATCCGAAGAAGCCTTCTGTACATGGACCTCTACCTCGACGCTAAAAAGGGACGGCACTCCCTTGGATAACTCAACGGATGTAGTCTTCCCGGCACGGCGTGAAGACGTCGACCACTAGCGACTCTTCGAGCGCCGATGCGCCATGCTCCACGCCGCCGCGCACCACGAAAGTATCTCCCGTTCGAATATCAAATGTCTTTCCCTGGCTCGTTACCTGCAGATGCCCGCGCACCACGTATACAATCTGATCGTGCGGGTGGCTATGCATCGTTCCCGTCCACCCTTTGACCATTTCATGCTCCGCCAGAAACAATTTCTCGTTGTAAGCTAGCACGCGCCGCTTTAACCCCGCTTCCGGTTCCGACGTTTTGCCATCCTTGTGTTGCACCACAATGAAATCGGGAATCGCCTTCGCTTGCTGCATCTACCCTCTCCAATCTACCGAGCCTGTGCGGTACGGTCCGGACTGCTGGCCGCCGGACTTCTAGCATGTTTCACCAACTCAACAAATTCTCTCGCGAATCCGCGAATGAGATCCGCGTTGCGCAGTTGCAGCGCCTCTTTCTGCACCAATTCACCGCCCACACCCAGCGCCGCTGCTCCGGCCCGAATGTAATCCGCAGCCGTTTCCAGACTCACGCCGCCTGTCGGAACCAGCGGAACTTGCGGCAGTGGCCCCCTGAGCGCCTTGATGTAGCTCGGCCCACCGAGATTTCCGCACGGAAACACTTTCACGAAATCCGCTCCAGACTTCCAGGCGGCCATTACCTCGCTCGGCGTCAGTGCTCCCGCCATGATCAGCAAGCCCATTTTGCGAGCCGCAACCACCGTCTCCGCGTCAAATCCCGGCGTCACCAGAAATTGCGCGCCGGCATCCGCGCATTTTCGCGCCGTTTCCTCGTCAAGGACTGTTCCCGCGCCAACCAATACGTCCGGCGCCGCTTTCACCAATTCCGCGATCACGTGCACCGCTCCGGGAACCGTCATGGTGATTTCGATGATTGGAATTCCGCCGCTCCATACCGCCTCCGCCGCGAATCTCGCCTCTTCCGGAGAAGAAGCGCGAATCACCGGGACGATTCCTATCTGTTCAATCAGTGCGCGTACTTCCTGCTTCTTCATGGAGCCAAACGCCTCTTTGTCAACGGGCGATTCGCGCGCCCGCGCCCTTCATTACCTGCAACACCTCGTCCAGAGTCGCCATCGTTGTGTCGCCGGGCGTAGTCATAGCCAGCGCACCGTGCGCCGCGCCGCACTCCACTGCCCATTGCGGTCCTTTGCCCATCAGAAAAGCGTAGATGAGGCCCGACGCGAAGGAATCGCCGCCACCGACGCGATCCAGAATCTCCAAATTCTCCCGCTTCGGCGCCTGATGGAAATGCCCGTCGCCGTAGCACACCGCGCCCCAATCATTTTTCGTTGCTGTCGTGGCTTTGCGCAGCGTCGTGGCTACCACTTTGAACGGAAAGTCCTTCACCACTTTGCCGATCATCTGCTTGAAGCCTTCCGGAGCGAGCGATGAAAGATGCTCGTTGGTTCCAGGCACTTCGTAACCCAACGCAGCGGAGAAGTCCTCTTCATTTCCGAGCATCACGTCCACGTACGCCGCAATCCTCCGGTTCACTTCCTGAGCTCTTTTCTTTCCGCCGATCGATCTCCACAGCGAATCCCGGTAGTTCAAGTCATACGAGATCACCACGCCGTGCTTCCGCGCGGCTTGCATGGCCTCAATGGCCACTTCCGGAGTTGTCTCTGACAGCGCGCAGAAGATGCCTCCCGTGTGCAGCCATCGTGCGCCGTGCTTGCCGAAGATCTCGTCCCAATCGATTTCCCCCGGCTTCATCGCTGCTGTTGCGGTGTGCCCGCGGTCCGAACATCCCAGCGCCGCGCGCACTCCGAACCCGCGTTCCGTAAAGTTCAGTCCGTTGCGAACCGTCCTGCCCACTCCGTCGTAGTCCACCCACTTGACCAGCGACGAATCCACTCCACCTTGATTGATCAAATCCTGCAGCAACGAACCCACCGGATTCTTCACAAACGCCGTGACGATCGCCGCGTCCATTGCAAAGCAGCGCCGCAATCCCCGCGCGACGTTGTACTCGCCGCCTCCTTCGCTCACCGCAAATTGCCGCGTTGTCCATATCCGGCATTCACCAGGATCGAATCGCAACATCACTTCGCCGAGGCTCACCGCATCCCACCGGCAGCCCTCTTTTTGCTTGATCACAAGTGACATCGTTTTTTCACCGAGCGAGCCAGCCACCGTCCACCGCCAGCACATGTCCGTGAACGTAATCGCTCGCTGACGAACACAAGAAGACGGCTGCGCCTGCTATGTCGGCTGCTTCGCCCCAGCGCGCCGCCGGAATTCGGTCCAGAATCTGGCGGCTCCTGACGGGATCATCTCGCAACGCCACGGTGTTGTCCGTCGCCATATATCCCGGCGCAATCGCATTCACGTTGATTCCCTTTGCCGCCCATTCGTTCGCCAGTGCTTTCGTTAGCTGCGCCACGCCGCCTTTCGCCGCCGCGTACGCCGGAACCAGAATCCCCCCTTGAAAAGAAAGCAGCGAAGCGATATTCACGATTTTCCCCCCCTTGCCTCCCTCTAACATGCGCCGTCCGCCGAGTTGCGACAGTCTAAATACCGCCGTCAAGTTCACCGCAATCAGTTCATCCCAGAATTCTGCCGGGTATTCCGCCGCGGGAGACCTACGAATCACTCCCGCGTTGTTCACCAGAATGTCGATGGATCCAAATTCGGCCACCGTCCGTGCAATCAGCGCAGGGCACGTCGCTGCATCCGCCAAATCCCCGGAAAAATAGAACGTCTTGCGCCCGGCTGATCGAATCTCGTCACAGGCCGGTCCGGGATTCGGGTCACGTCCATGGCATCCGACATTTGCGCCCGCATTCGCCAGCGCGACGGCGATCGCTGCGCCCAGTCCCCGGTGCGAGCCGGTCACCAGCGCGTTCTTCCCATTCAGTTGAAATGCTTCCAGCTTCATCGCTTCACGCCTACCCGACCTCTGCAGGTTCGAGATTGGGACTTAACGCCTGAATCAGGAGCAGGGCGACAAAATAAGCCGACGCCGCAATAAAGAATGGAATCATGTAGCTGTTCGTCCACTGCAGCACGTGCCCTACGATTTGCGCAATTAGCATTCCGCCCACTGCTCCGGCCATGCCACCGATTCCCACCACCGACCCGACTGCGCGGGAAGGGAACAGGTCCGAAGTCAGCGTAAAAAGATTGGCGGAAAACCCTTGATGTCCGGCAGCAGCCAGCCCGATCAGCAGAGTCGCCGGCCACAATCCGGAAATGCGATAGACCACGGCGATGGGCAGTACGGTCACGGCGCAAAGCAACATCGTCCATTTTCGCCCGGCATTCACCGAGAAACCCCGCCGAATCAAACTCGAGGACAGCCACCCTCCGGCGACACTACCAAAATCCGAAATCAAATAAATCACCAAAATAGGCAAGCCAATCTGTGTTAGATGCAAACCGTGCTCACGCTGCAAATAATCCGGGATCCAGAATAGATAGAACCACCAGATCGGATCGATCATGAATTTCCCGGCGGCAAACGCCCACGTCTGCTTGTACCGAACGAGCTGCGCCCATTTGATTTTTCCCGCCGCACTTGCCGGATCACTTTGAATGTAATCGCGCTCACTGGCGGTACACCACGAATGCTCGTCCGGCTTTCGATAAAAAATCAGCCAGAGAAGCACCCACACAAATCCCAGCGCCCCGGTCAGAAGAAAGGCCCATTGCCAGCCGAGATGCACCGCAATCCAGGGCACCGCTAGTGGAGTAAGAATCGCGCCGACGTTGGTTCCGGCGTTGAAGATTCCGGTTGCCAGCGCGCGCTCCTTTTTCGGAAACCATTCCGCAACGCTCTTGATACTCGCCGGGAACACGCCAGCTTCGCCAAATCCCAGCGCGGCACGCGCGACAGCAAAGGTGCCTAGCGAATTCGCAAACGCATGCGCCATCGAGGCCAAACTCCAGAAAACCATCGCCACCGCATAGCCGACGCGTGTGCCAAGCCGGTCGATCAGCCGGCCCATCAGAATCATTCCGAACGCGTAGGCCGTCTGAAACGCGAACACCAGATTCCCGTAGTCGACTTCGTTCCAGCCGAACTCGTGTTGAAGGGGCCCCTTCAACACCCCAAGCACCTGCCGGTCCATGTAGTTTTTGGTCACGCCCAGGAACAACAGTCCGCAGATCACCCAGCGAAATCTTCCGGCGAACACCCCGGCTTTTCGTAGCGCGCTAGAGGACTCCGCGACAATTCGCGGGCGCTCGTTGGACCTGGTGTCGGCCGTCGCGTTCTCTTCCCGCATCTGCTCCCTTGGCTTGATTCGATTTGCCTATTTGCGGCCGACTTCCAGACCCGATCCGCCCTGCTGGAAACCCGGCTGGATGTTCACCACTCCGAATTGCCGGTCCTCCACCTCGCGATGTGCAGCCATCGCCCAAAGGAACGCGATTCGATGGCCCGGCACGGAAACGTTCGGATGATAGCCGCTGGGCATCAGCACTGCGTCGCCGTCCCGCACTACGGTGACCAACTCCGGATACTGCGTGTCGTTGTACACCAATTGAATCCCGTACGCCGGCTCCGGCATGTCGAAGTATACGTACATCTCTTCCAGCATTTTCGCGTGCTCGTGCGGCGGCCAGCTGGTCCAGTTGCCCGGATCGGAGTACGTGAAGCCCGCCACCAGTCGTCCCGCTTCCACGTTCTTCGCGATCAGCATGCTCAGATCCCGCTTCGAACCTGCACTCCCGGTTACAAACTTAAGTCCCGCGTCCTTGCTCACCTCGGCGTAGCGCACGACCTTCAACGGATATTTTCCCGCCACATCTGCTGAAAACTCTGCGATGTCTACGGAGCTGCTTGTCGCCACCTCAATCGACGAGTCGCGCGGAACGTACACCGCGTCAAATCTCCCAAGTTCAACTTCCTGCCCCTCCGCTTTCACCGTGGCTTTCCCGGAAAGACAGATGAGCCCGGTCTCTCGCTCGCCACTGCGGAAGGAAACGCTCGGCCGCGATGCGTCTAGAATGATGCGCCCGTAGGACAAATGCCGCATCGTGCTGTTGCCAGGCGTAACGGCCAGATGCCGCCCCTTTTGCCCATTGGTCTTGCGAAAGACCATCTTCTCCAGGGCCACTTCCGCTTGCGTGCTCATGTACCGCTCCTTGTTGGTTTGTCCGCCAGATCAGGCAGGTGAACGTTTCCATCGCTGCTCCGGCGCCCTGCAGTCGGTATCGTCTGTCGCTAACCTACCGCACTCCGCCGGAGTCCGCCATGCAATCCAATTGCTTGCTTCGTTCTAAAAAGTAAAACGAAGACCCAGCTGCAGTTGCCGCATGCTCCCCGAAGGCGCCGTCGAAATAGTTCCGAACGTGCCCGGGCTGGCCGGACTGGCCGGCGCGGTCGCAGCCGGCGTACTCAGGTTCACCATGTTGAACGTGTTAGTGCCTTCCACGCGGAATTCCAAACCATACCGCTCGTGGATTTTGAAGTCGCGGAACACCGCCAGGTCGACCGTCTTGAATCCCGGCTGATCCAGCAGATTGCGTGTCGCGTTCCCGTCAGCAGGACTGCCCGTAACTACCGCATTCCGGGCGAAGGCGCTGATATTGAACCAGCACAGCGGTGTGCCAACCGCCGCGCCGTTGGGACACGTGCCCGAATGCGGGTCGCCCACCAGCTTCGCGCGGTCCGTGGTCGAGACACCGTCCAGGTTCGCGTCCACGCCATTCAGCACCGTAAACGGTATGCCGCTGTGGTAGCGCACGATCGGGGAGATGGACCAACCGTTCAGTATCGCTTTGACGGCGCCGTTGCCCCCATAGGAAAACTCCGGCTGCCAGATTGCCGACACGGAAACCGCGTGCCGCTGGTCGATGTCCGCGCGGCCCTTGTCTTCACCAAGAATCAGCATGTTCTGCGCCCCGCCCTGGGTTTGGTTGTTGTCCAGTTGGACGCTGTTCAGGTTTTTGCTGAACGTGTAGAACGCATTCAACAGCAGGTGATGCGTCATGCGCTTGGTCACCGTCAGCTGCATTGCGTTGTAAGAAGCGGTTTGATTCGATTGCACCAACAGCACGGATCCGAACCCGGGATTCGGCCGCCGCTGCTGCACGTTGCCGGTGGAAGGTACCGGCGTCGTGGTGATCAATGGATAGTTCACGTCCTGTGCGAACGGCAGGTCGTGCGCCAGGCTGCCCACGTATCCCACCGAAACGCTCACATCGCTGGTCAGTTGCCGCTGCACGGTGAAATTCATCTGGTAGGTGTACGGCCACTGGAAGTTCGTGGCGATGCCCAGGATTCCTCCCCCGGGTGTGTACGCCCCCTGATACGGGAATGGATCTCCTCCCGCCAGCCCTCGATATGGATTCGAAAGGCTGCCCCCGGTCGCGAATTTCCCGGCCCCGGTATTCGTGAACGTCAGACGCGTCGCGAATGGCTGAAAGTTGGAAGGCTGGTTCCAGTTGTTCCCGGAAAGGCTGCCGTAGAAAACACCGAACGCCGCGCGCACCGACGTCTTTCCATCGCCAAAGGGATCCCACGCCAGCCCGAGCCGCGGCGAAACGTGGTGGTAGCGCACCGGAACGACACCGCGGGTCACCCCGGCGTCTCCGGGGAATAGTTGCCCAAGCGGAGCGGCGGGATTTACAGTCGACTTCACGCCGGCGACGTAGGTTCCCTCACGGTTCCGCGGATCCGTCGGCGGCGTTTGAATATCCCAGCGCAGCCCGAGGTTCAGCGTGAGCCGCGGATGGATTCGATAGTCGTCCTGAGCGAATGCCGAAGTGAACCAGCTGTTCGTCAGCGCGCGGATCGGAGCATCCTGGGTAATCGCGCTCGGTATGCCCAGCAGAAAGTCAGCCAGCGCGTTACCGGGCACTCGCTGGGGCGGCGGCGGAGCGCTATTGGCGGTTGCGCTACCGTTAAAGGCGTAGGTCCCATAGTTATTCAGCAGCGTGTCCTGAATGTCTTTCTGCAGCAGAACTTCGCCGCCGAACTTTAAGGAATGATGTCCGCTCGTGTAGCTGAAAGTGTCGCGCAAGGAGTAGAAGTTGCTCCCCGCCGTCGGTCCGCCAATCGCATTGGTCAGATTGAAGAAATTCGTCACCGAAATGTTCGGCAGCGAAGGCGCCCCCTGGACGGTGATGGCCGATCCAAAGTCGGCCAGCGAGGCGTCCGGCGCAAGCCCGAGCACTGGATTCGAAATGTTCAGCCGCCCGCCGAAGTACCGCGTGAAGCTGAACCAAGCCTGGTTCACTTTGTTCGGGCTGATGACCCACGTCTCGCTTGCATTGGCGTTGTGCTGCCGCCACTGGAAATTCTGTAGCCCCCACGGCAGCCCTTGGCCCGACGTGCCCGCGCGAATCGTGTTATCTCCCGCGGTCGTGTAGTAGCTCAGGCTAAGTCGGTGATCGCCGCCAAAATTGCGGTCCACCTTCGCCAGGTACTCGTCCGTATTGAAGGGATTCGGAATCACACCCTTCCATCCCGCCTGTCCAGAGCCCGTGGTTGTGTTCGACGTGGGAATCGCTTGCTGCACGATATTCGCCGCCGCTGTATCGAAAAAGCTTGGACAGATGACGTTGTTCGTTTGTGTGCCTCCGGTCGGCAACCCCGTCGTCAAATCGCAATGAAATTTTGTCAGCGGAGTCTGACCCGCATAAGACGTCCCCGCCGGGACCACGAAGTTCGCTCCCGGTGTCTGTGAGAAATCGCCGTTCCGCTCCGCTGCCGTCGGAACCACAGCGCCGTTCAGGAACGTGCTCTGCACCTGCCGCAATCCTCCATACGAAAAAAAGAAGAATGTCTTGTCTTTTTGAATAGGGCCGCCCACCGTCACGCCAAACTGGTTGCGATGCAGCGGCGAATCCGCCGTGTTCTGCCAATCGTGCGCGTTCAAGGCGTTGTTGCGCCAGAATTCAAAGAGCGATCCGTGAAACTGGTTGGTGCCGGATTTGGTGACCACGTTGATGATACCCGCGGCAAACCGGCCGTATTCCGCATTGTAGCTGTTGGTCTGCACGCGGAATTCTTCCACCGCGTCCGGCGTGGGCGTCGCGTTACCCGTGTTACGCAGCCCGGCCATGTTCGGGCCGCCATCCAGATAGTAGTTCACCGATCCCGCGCCGCCGTCCGTGCCACCGTTGATCAGCGTCCGTTGTTCCGGGTAGCCAAGGACGATGCTGTTCTCGTTTCGCTCCACGCCCGGTGTGATGTCCAGCAGCGAATACACGTTGCGATTCACCAGTGGCAGGTTGGTGATTTCCGCATTCTCAATCGTGCGGCCCAGCTCCGGAGAACTGGTATTCACCAGCGGAATTTCGGCGCTGACACTCACGGCGTCCTTGATGTCGCCGACCTCCAGCTGCACGTCCGCGCGCGTATCGGCGCTCACCTGCAGCACGATTCCCCCAGCGACTGCTTTCTTGAATCCCCTCGCGCTGACTTCCAGTTCATAAGTGCCTACCGGCAGAAATTCGATGCGATATTCGCCCTGCTCGTTCGATGTGACGCCACGCGTCAGGTTGGTCTGCGTATTCCGTATCGTCACGCTGGCACCAGCGACCGTCGCGCCGGTTTTGTCCGTCACCGAGCCCAGCATGGTCGCCGTCGTCGACTGCGCGAATCCCGGCGGCGAAAGCAGCAACCCCAGGATCGCCACGATTACCGACAAACATTGCTTGCGATTCATCCCATCCTCCCTGGACGTCCCCAGGCACGGAAAGGCAACCCCTTACCCTTCTCGTACCACATTACGAGACATCATCTCACTTCGAAATGCAGCCAAAAAAACGCCCGGCTTTCGCCGGGTTCGCCCCCGAAATCTAGCTCGCTGCCCGCCGCAGCGCTTCCGTCGGCAATGCCTGGTAGCCCAGCTCCGCAGACAGCTCCCCGGTCGCCTGTATCAACGCCTGACCTACTTCCGGAATTCTTTCCTTCGTCATTCGAAACGCCGGCCCCGAAATGCTCATCGCCGCGAACAGCCTGCGGGAATGCGCGCGCACCGCCGCGCTCACGCAACGCAGCCCTTCTTCCTTTTCTTCGTCATCGATCGCGTAACCACGCAGCCGTACCGCTTTCAGTTCCGCTTTCAATCGCGCCATGGTGGTGATGGTATTGGCGGTGATCGCTCTCAGTCCCGAACTCTTGATGATTTCGTTGACTTCCGCCTCCGGAAGCTCCGAAAGCATGGCTTTTCCAACCGCTGTGCAATACGCCGGCGCGCGGCTCCCCACTGTGCACGCCGTGCGCACGCTCTGTTGCGACTCGACCTTGTCCACGTAAAAGACTTGACCCTCATCCAGAATGCAGAAGAACACCGTCTCTCCAAAACGGTGTTGCAACCGATTCAGGTAGGGCCGCGCTCGGCCGCGCAGATCCAGACCATCGATTGCTCTCGATCCCAATTCGTAAAGCCGCAGCCCCAGACGATAACGCCCGGTCTCCGGATTCTTCACCACCAATCGGTGTTGCTCCAGAACCATCATCAGCCGGTGTGCGGTGCTCTTGTGCAATCCCAGGGCAGGACACAACTCCGCGAGGCTGCAGTCACTCGAGCTGTTGGCCAGAGTCGCCAGCGCCGCCAACGCCCGGTCAAGAACCTGCACCCGATACGGCGATTTGCCTGTCTTGGAATGCGGCACGCGTGCCATATTATGGAATCCCTTACCGATGTCAAGAAGAAAATTCGATGTTTGGCATCGAAGGACCCGTTACCTCTGCTGAGCCACCCCGGCATTCTCTCCGTTTCGTTGAGTTCTGCTGAATGGAGTCTTCAATTCTTACAATTTGACAGTCCCCTGCACCGTTTATAGTCTGCGATTCTCATAGCCGCGCGGGACGTTGCTGCCGTTCCTGCCCGGTGTATCGATCCAAAATCCAGTACGCGGCAGCCCGTCGGCTCATAGTCTCGGCGGGACCAAGTCACTGTGCATCAAACGGGTACCAGCAAGTGGAACGCATGACCACTGACCTGCCCAAATCGACGGCTCAGATTCCAGTCTCCGACAACGGCAATTTCCTCTTCGGCTCGCAGATCGCCTCCACGGTCGAAGATGTCCTGGCCTCCACGCCTTTCATCGACATTCACACGCACTTGTTCGCCCCATCCTTCGGCAAGCTCGTGCTCTGGGGCATTGACGAGCTCCTGACCTACCACTATCTCGAAGCCGAGTACTTCCGATCTTCCCGCGCCGCTCCCGAGGACTACTGGCCGCTCTCCAAGAAAGAGAAGGCCGACGCAGTTTGGCGCGCTCTCTTTCTCGAAAGCACTCCCATCTCCGAAGCCACTCGCGGCGTGATCGCTATTCTCAAAGCTTTCCAATTGCCCACGGATCATTCCGCTCTCGCCGAGGCCAGAGCCTTCTTCAAGCAGCAAATCGCCGAAGCACATATTCAGCGCGTCCTTCAAATGGCCGGCGTCAGCACCGTAGTCATGACCAACGATCCCCTCGATCCCGAGGAATTCCCGGTTTGGCTGAACGGCGTCGCCAGGCACACCCAATTCCGCGCCGCCTTGCGCCTAGATCGCATTCTTTGTGCCTGGCGCGACCACTGGCAAGCCATGGCGGCCCAAGGTTACTCCGTCGATGCGCCAGCCTCCGGCAAGTCCATCTCTGAAGTGCGGCGCTTCCTTATGGATTGGTCCGAGCGCATGCAGCCCGTTTACATGGCCTGCTCACTGCCGGACACCTTCGAGTTTCCCAGTGATACCCTCGGCAGTCGATTACTTCAGGAAGCCGTGCTTCCCACTTGCCGTGAGCTGGACTTACCACTCTCCCTCATGATTGGCGTCCGCAGACTCGTCAATCCGAGGCTCCGCCTCGGCGGCGATGCGGTCGGCAGAGCTGACCTGCGCTGCCTCGAAAATCTCTGCCGCGATTTTCCCGCCAATCGCTTTCTCGTTAGCGTCCTCAGCCGCGAGAACCAGCACGAGCTTTGCGTTTTTGCCCGAAAGTTCAGTAATCTCATGCCCTTTGGTTGCTGGTGGTTCGTCAACAACACTTCCATCGTCGAGGAGATCACGCGCGAGCGCATCGAGATGCTTGGGACGAGTTTTATCCCGCAGCATTCCGATGCTCGCGTCCTTGAACAGGTCATCTACAAATGGAACAACACTCGCCGGACACTCGCGCCCATCCTCTCCGGGAACTATCGCCTCCTGGCCGAGGATGGGCGCGGCATCACCCGCGCCGATATTCAGCGCGACGTTACCCGGCTCTTCCGCTCCAACGCCGAAGCTTGGATTGATCTCCGCCCTCGTCCGTCGCGCTAACTCGCGAAAGCTCCATACACTTCATTGCGATTGCGTGCTGAGCTCTTGTTTTTCCGTCACTGGAGGCACCTCTTGAAGCCGCTCCTTCGAACCAGCACCATCGCATTCGCCGCAGCTATCTTCACCTCTCTCTGCGTAACTTCGGCTCAGCAGCGGCAGAACGCCCCATTTCGCGATCCCCTCGCTTCCGCCAAATTGATGAAAAATCCCTAACAGGGCCAGCAGCCGGACTCCGCCAAATCCGACTATCAAACCCGCTGTGCCGCCTGCCATGGCCCGACCGGCGAAGGCTCGGGCAACATTCCCAGCCTTCTGGCCGCCCACGCCCAAGGTGCCAGTGACGGCGAGCTTTTCTGGTACATCACCAAAGGCGACCTCAACAACGGCATGCCTCCGTGGGCGAGTCTCCCCGAAGAGCAACGCTGGCGCATTATCAACTATCTTCGCGTTCTCGACGGCACCTGGGAGGACTGGAACCTGATTCTGGACAACAATCTGCGCGGCACTCTCTTTGTCGCGCAATGCGTAGCCCGCCGCATGATTTCGCAGCAATACGGCCGCATCCTCAACATCGGCTCCGTCACCAGCGTCGCAGGCTACGCCGGCCTCGCCCCCTACGGTGCCAGCCGGGGTGGCATCCGTCAGTTGACCACGAGCCTCGCCGACGATTGGGGCCGTCACGGAATCACCGTAAACTGCCTCGCCCCGGGATGGTTTCGCACCGAACAAAACAAAGTGCTGTACGAAAACGAGGAATGGGTCGATTATCTCGTCGACCGCATTCCCATGAAACGCCCAGGACGCCCGCAAGACCTCGATTCCGCCATCGTGTTTCTCGCGGCGGAGTCAAGCGGCTACATTAACGGCCAGACGTTGCTGGTCGATGGCGGCATCTCTACCGGCGCCACACGGGCGCTCGCATCGTCGCCGGCCAGTCCCGAGAAGTACCAACTTTGCCGTGCCAGGAGCTCACATCATGTTCAGCACGCCGTTTCGTAGCGCAATTCTCGCAGCGTTCGCTAGCTTCGTCTCTATCTCAGCGGCGTCTGCGCCTTCGCCTGCCGGCTCCTCAAAGCCTTTGCAAATCTATTTCGTCGACGTCGAAGGTGGCCAGGCCACGCTTTTCGTCACTCCAGCCGGACAATCCCTGCTCATCGACACCGGCTGGTCCGGTTTCGAGAACCGTGACGCCGATCGCATCGTCGCCGCCGCAAAAAATGCTGGCATCGTGAAAATTGACTTCGTCCTGCTCACCCATTACCACCGCGACCACTCTGGAGGTGTCCCGCAACTCGCCGCCAAAATTCCCATCGGCGCATTCCTGGACCACGGCGAGAATCGCGAACCTTCCGAAGATACCGAGGAAGTCTGGCAGGCCTACCTGAAAACAGTCGCCGAGAGACATCTCAAACGCACCGTCCAAAAACCCGGCGATACTCTTCCTCTCCAAGGCGTCGAGACCAAGGTCATCAGTTCCGACGGCGCCGTGATCGCCACTCCGCTCTCCGGCGCCGGAGCCGAAAACGCCGCTTGCAAAACCGCTGCCCAGCCTCCCGCTGAACCCTCCGAAAATCCGCGCTCTCTCGGCACGCTCTTCACGCTCGGCAAACTGCGCATTCTCGATCTTGGCGACCTCACCGACGACAAAGAAATGCTACTCATGTGCCCGGTCAACAAGCTCGGCCCCGTCGACATCTACATCGTCAGCCATCACGGCTCCACGACCAGCAACAGCCCGCTCTTCCTCAACGGCATCGCACCTCGCGTAGCCATTCAGGACAACGGTGAAACCAAGGGCGGCGAGCCGTCTTCCTGGGACGCCGTAAGAAAATCTCCCCGCATCGAAGATATCTGGCAGCTTCATTTTTCCAAGGAAGGCGGCGCCAATCACAACACTCCGGAATCCTTTATTGCCAATCTGGCTGGGACCGATCCCGGTAACTACCTCAAGCTATCTGCGTGGCCCGACGGCCATTTCGAAATCTTCAACTCCCGAACCCAAGCCACCAAGCGCTACGCCGCAACCCACTGACGTGCGCTCCGTTCCTGGGGAACTGGGAGGGGATCGGGAGGGCACGGCTTTCAGCCGTGCCACAACCGCGCCGAAGTCAACGCGACTTTAGCCGCTGCGGTTCTGCTTCGTCCTCCACCCCGCACTCAACCCGGCTCCGCGACCGGCTCCATGTCGCCCAGCAGAAACACATACCCCGCGATACCCACCAGCAGAAAAATCGTCGCCGCCACGAACGCCCAAGCAAACGAATGTGTTCTCTGCACCACGTACCCCGTCACGATCGGCGCCGCGATCGCCGAAAGCTGGCTGCAAAAATTTAGAATCCCGCCCACCGTACCAACACTCTCGCGCGGCGCGATCAGCGACGGGATGGACCATCCCACCGGCGAAGCCGCCCCCAGCCCCCCAATCGAAATGCTGATCCAGAACAGCGCCGCCACCGGGCTATGCGCCCCCGCCGCTCCAAGAATTCCCAATCCCAGCGCCGTCCCTCCGATCAACACCACCTGCCGTACCCGCACCGCGTTACACCCGCGCTTCACTAGCGCATCCACCAGCCACCCGCCCACTACCACATCCGTCATCGTCGCAAACAGCCACGGCACGCTGGTGTACAGCACTGAATGCAGCAAATCCACATGCTGCGCCGTCGAAAGGTAGGAAGGCAGCCACGTCAGCAGTAGATAGAACGTGTAGTTGTACGACGCGTAGCCCAGCGCCAGTCCGCAAACCTTTTTCTGGCGCAGCAAGTATCCCAGTGGCGCGCCCTTGGTGGCTTGCCGGCGATCTTCCTTCCGCGCCCCGCCTGCTGCGATAAATCGCCGTTCCGTGTCCGAAAGCAGCTTGTCTTCGCTCGGATTGCGGTAGAAAAGATAAAACAATACAAAATAAAGCACACTCACCAAGCCCGTCGCCGCAAAACTCCATCGCCACCCGAAATGCAACAGCAAAATTCCGATCACCGGCACTCCCACCGCCGAAGCGAACTTTGCCGCCGCATCAAACATCGCCGTGGCTAGGCTGCGCTCCGCGGTAGGAAACCAGTACCCGACCGCCTTGGCATTCCCGGGAAACGTCGGCGCTTCTCCCGCTCCCAGCAGCAACCGCGCCGCCAGAAATCCGCCCACCCCCGTCGCCGCCGCCGAAGCAAACGAAGCCACGCTCCACAAAATCGTGCTCACCCGCCCCACCACCCGCACGCCAAATCGGTCCAGCAGCAGCCCCGACGGCAGTTGCAACGCCGCGTAGGTCCAGCTATACGCGCTCAGCAAATATCCAAACGTAATCGCCGAAATTCCAAATGCTTCGTGCAACGCCTCCTGCGACACCGAGAGATTCACCCGGTCCAGATAATTCACCAGCACGCCAAATCCCAGCAGCAGCGCGATGCCCCACCGCCGCCGCGGCACACCCGCGGCCGAATCCGCCCTCACGCCTGCAACTTCCGTTTTATCGTCGTGCATGCCGCGCGCAATATAATGGAGAATCGCCGCCACAAACAAGCCGTGCGCAAAAATTCGCGCCCGTCACACGTCGCATTCATCGTCGTCTCCACGGCGACGCTTGACTCCGGGTGTAACCTATTCCGCGCTCTCCTGCGCAACAACAAAAAATTACGCCGCGCTTTTCGACCAGCGCCGGCGAACCCCTAGCGCAAAACTCGCTCCTCATGCCAAACTCTCAACGCTCGACTCTCAACTCTCGCGGAGGCCGCACCTCATGAAAAAGCTCTGCTTGCTCGCTCTCATCGTCATTCCCTTCCTCGCCCTGCAATCGCAAGATCCAGTCCCCAATGGCTTCCAGCACTGGACTCCGGCCGATATACAGAGCGCCACCAAGGCGCTCGCCGCCGGCGCTGCCGCCGACCCCCATCACATCGCCACAAAAAACCTTGGTGATTTTCCCAACGATTTGTTTTTGCTCGCGCACCGCGAAGCCGACGGGACGCCGGAGCTTCACGAAACCCAAGCAGACGTATTCTTCGTGCAGTCGGGATCGGCAACGCTGATTGTCGGCGGTACACTGGTCAACGCCGAAGTGACCGCCCCACACGAGAAGCGCAATGGCACCATTCAAGGTGGCGTCCGCCGCAAACTCTCACCGGGCGACGTTGTCCGCATCCCAGCCAATGTCCCGCACCAGATCCTTCTCGATGGCGCCCGCGAATTCACCTACTTCGTCATCAAAATCAAAAACTACTAGCACTCCCAACCGCAGCCGCGCAGTCGTGGCCGCCCTCTTCAGAGGGCGGGCCTTCCATTGCGTCTTGACGCAATCCCCGCTCGCCTTCGTAGGGGCGGCCTCCCGCCGCCCGCATTGTAGGGGCACGATACATCGTGCCCTCCTCCACTCCGCTCTAACCCCATCCCCGCCGTTCCGGCTTTCGTAACGCCATTCGACCCATCCTCACGCCCCGCCCGCCCTCGGACCCATCGCTACCACGAAATATGTCGCCGGTGTCGTCCCCGCATTCTTGGTCCCATGCTCTTCGTTCGAGCGCACAAATCCCACGGACCCAGCTCCCAAGTGATAGACCTTGCCTTCCACCGTCAACTCCACGGTTCCTTCTCGAATCAGCCACATCTCCGAATGCACATGATGATGCGGCGCATGTGGTGCTCCTCCGGGCGGCAGCGTCGTCTCATGCACCTCCACAGATTCTCCCGTAGCCAGCTTGCCCTTCAGCACGTTGCGGATCTCCGCGGTATTCATCGCCCGCGCTGTCATCTTCTCAAACGGAAACATCCCCGTCGGCAACACCCCACCCTCCTCCGCCTCAGCCTCCTCAGCACCCATCGCAGCCATCACCCCAGCCGTCACTCCCGCCACCAATCCCGGAACCACCACCCCCGGAATCATTAAACACATCTCCCGTCGCGTCACACCCATCGCCTTTCTCCTCTCTCACCTTTTCTCGTACCTCTCGGAAACTCTCGCATTCTCCTCAACCTCGCGCTCTCCGCGTTCTCTGTGTCCTCAGCGTCCGCTGTGCTATACTATCCCTCGTAAAGAAGTGCGCCTCGCGCCCCGCGAGGCTTTTTCTTTTTAGTCCCAGAAAAATCAAAAATCTAAATCTCGTAGGAGAATTCCATGCAAGCCAATCGTTCTGCGCGCTCGCCGCGCCCGGTCTCCGTGTGTTCATTCACTTTCGCCGACGGTCGCCAATGCCGCCTGCCGCGCCTCACTGGCCATCCCTATCTCTGCCTCTTTCACGCCAAAAAAGAAGCCCAGATCCTCTCCGGCGAACAAGCCGGCCAAGACATCGCCAACTTCCTCTCCGGCAACTACATCTCGGCCTGCGATGTCGCCAAATCCCTGGCACGCCTCTTCTCCGCCGTAGCCCAAGGCCACATCAAACCCAAAACCGCCGCCACCCTCGCCTACCTCGGCCAAACCTTAGTCCAAACTCTCAAACTCGCCCAAGACGAATACATCAACGCCTTCGGCACCCCCGCCTGGCGCCAAACCATAGCCTCCTCCTTCTCCCCACCTCCTGCCCCGCCGCAACGCCCAGCCCCTCCTCCAACATCGCCGAAGCCGCAACCTCCGCCACCCTCCTCCGTTCCCCCGCCAGCTTCAGCCGCACCGCACTCCGTCGCCAAACCTACTGGCGAATCCTTGGATTCGTCACCTTCCTCCCCGACCGAAGTAGCCGCCATCCACCCAACCCCGCAGCCACGTCCCGCCCAACCGGCCGCTCAGCCGAATTCCATCGCCGTCAACCCTATGTCCGCACCAACCTCGTCTCCACTACTCCCCTCGTCGCCACGCAGTAGCGCCGGAGGCGCGGCACAAGTTAGCCCCGCGCGCCAGCGCTGGGGTAGCCGTAACGCGAGGCCCCAGCACCGTAGGTGCGGCACAAATCCCTGGACCGCCACGACGATCGCCACGACCCGCCTCAGTCGCCAACCACGGCGCTCTAACCCCTTCAGAATCAACATTTACAAATCTGTATGAAAACAAAGGACTTGCAGCAACATTAAGTCCTTTAGAATCAACACTTACAAGAAACAAGGGAGGGGGGCACCAGTAGCTCAAACTTCAATCTCTGCTCCGACAACCACCAACCACAACAACAAGCAAACCCGATCTCGGACCGACTCTGCCACCCGGCTACGCCGCCGATATTCCTTCCTTGCTCCCGCCAACTCCGCCCGAGTACGCCTCTAACCACAAACCGCCGCGTACTTCCTTGCCGCCGCTGCGTTTCCTAGGTACATTCTCCTCGGAGGCGTCTCATGCCTGGTCCCACCGTCTGCATGCAGTGCGACAAGACAGAGCAATACTGCCATTGCGACAAATACTGCACCATTTGCAAGGGCCAGAGCGACGTACACCTGTGCACCGACGGCCTCTATTATTGTCCTGATTGCCGCGAGGCCTGCGACGTGGCCCTTGCTGAGAGCCGTGGCCACTGAACCCAGCACAATTGAACTTAAGATCGGTGACGACCCGCGACTAGCCGCCGGCGCGGGCGGAGTGGCTCGCTATCTCGCGGATGTTGCCGGCCTCGACAGCCAAGCCGCATCGCAGCTCCAGGCGGCGACTTCAGCAGTCTGCTCCGAAGCGTTCCAACACCTAACCCCGCGGGACCCACTGCTGAAAATTGTCTACGCGCGGCACGAAGATCGCATCGAGATTGCATTTTCTCACCAAGGCTCTGCGGCTCCGGCCGTCGGTCTCGACTTCCTGGTTGGCTTTGCCCATGCCTCACCGGGCGGCGGGGCGTCCCGCAACATTCTTACCGGAGTCGATCGCGTGCAATACGATACGCGCGACGGCGAAGCCGTAACGCGTTTGACTAAATACATCGGCCACCCAACATCCACCGCGTAGAATCAACGTGAGGGTCATGCCTGTACCGCGGTTGTCGTGGCGCGGCATGCTGCGCCAGTCCGGCCCCATCTCCATGAACCTTATACGCTTCGCGAATGAAAAAGGCTGGGTGCCAAAGCATCCAGCCTTTTTTGATTTCAAAAGCGCGGCGAGAATCGATCTACATCTTGATCGCGAATGTATTGCTCTGGATGAGCTTCGCGATCTGCTCGTCGCTCACGCTCATGCGCACGCTCAACCGGTCGCCGGACGGCGCCACTTTCGCGGAATCCAGCATCGTCGCCATGTCCGGATTGTCCTTGCCGGTCTGATAGCGCTTGTACAGCAAGCCTGCCTGTAGAAGCTGCGCCATGGTATTAGCATCGTCCGTCGAGCCGCAGACAATTTGCACTTTAGCATCGACGCCGCTGCTCGCATCCACGTTGATGATTCCGTTCTTCAGCCGGGTCACCAGCTTGGCTGCTTCGGGAAACTGCTCCATCTCCGGGGCCAGTTGCCGTACCGCCAGTCGCGTGTAAGCCGCGTTCAGCACCAGCCATACGGTGCTGCTGGTGTTGGCTTCGTTGATCAACGGAAAAACCGTTTCGTTGTACAGCAATCCCTGCTCGCTGCCGAACCGGATCTCGATCATCTTGTCAATCTTCGAGCGACTGCCAAACGCCGCCTTGTTGGAATCGAAGAAAACGAAAAACAAGTCATTAGATCCGGAGCCCGAGCCGAAAGGAAAGAGCGTGTAGCCGCGCGTCTTGAATGTCGGAAGCTTCTGCTGCTTGAAGTAGCGTTCTACCGCCTCGGGATTGAAGCTGCCCATGGCTACGCCGATGATTTCTTCGCCGGTTGGCACAGCCGATGATCCTGCGCCGGACTGCTTCGCGTCCATGTTGTCAGCCACTAAACCCCAAGCCAGTTCTTCGACTTGCGAATTGGGGTCCAGTCCCGCGGCAGCCAGGAATTTCTCAAATTCCTTGAAGCGCTCCGGTAACACCTGCGCCTGCAATTGTCCAAACCATTTCAGGGAGCGCGCTTTCTTCATATCGGCATAGCCAAACTCGCCGACTTCCTTGGGGAACAGCGCAATCGTGTCCGGCCCAAGACGCGCCGCGGCGGGTTTCGGAAAAGCTAGCGTTACGGCCACAAGGATTGCAGCCGTCGCAATCCCTCGGATGGCTCTCCAGGCGCCGGCAGAGCCCGTGTTTGTTTTGAGTCTCATGATGTTCCGCTCCTTCCAATCTCGTACAAATTCCAAGTTACACGCTCGTCGCGCGCGGCCCTGCGTTCAATCGCTCTCGAAGCGCACGCACTTTTGCGCGCGACGTTGCCACGTAAGCCGCATCCGTAATTCCGTCAAGATTGATCTCGACGTTTGCCAGTGCCCCCTGGGCCCCCGCGCTGGCCATAAGCCGGGCTACTTGCAAGTCTGAACGCATGGATGCCGCGGCGATAGCCTCAAGTTGCACCAAACGTTCAAAGACCGCAACCGCCTCCCCGGCCACTTCGAGCGGTACTTCCGAGGCGCCCTTGGTCGCTTGCTGGATGGCCTCGTTGCGCTCGCGAGTTTCTTCCGCGTTACCCTGCGGCAATTTGAAGGCAGCCATCACCGCGTCAAACGACGCGGCGTCCCGGTCAATCGCCGCCGCCAGTTCATCGGTCGACCGCCGCAGCGCGTCCAATTGTTCGGAAAGCTGGTCAACGTGCGCCGCTTGCGATTTTTTCTTGCGTGAAAGTCCCGCAACCATTTGCCCGAGCGCCGCGGACAGCGCTCCGGCGAATGCAGACGCACTTCCGCCTCCGGGAGTCGCCGATGGCGCAGCCACCGCCTCTAGAAACGGCCGCGCCAGCGAAGCCAGCTTGCCGTCTTTCGGCGTTTCCCCCGGTGCGCCGCTTAGCGCGGCAGCCAGTTTATTCTCGAACACTTGCTCCGGCGAGAAATTCTCGAGTTGCAGGAAGAAATCCGCGGCCATCTCGATGGCCTTCTTTGGCACCAACCCCACGATCTCGCTGCCCACGGGAGCGGCGCCATAGCGTTCCGCTTCGCGCTTCACCATTTCGTAGACGCGATGCATCGGCGTCTGCTCGAAGTCCGTCAAATTAATGGAAACTTGCGCCAGATTCCGTGCTTTCAACTCCACGCCCATCGATTTCACATACCGCAATCCGCCTGACGAAAACCGGATTGCCTTGGCAATTTTGTTGGCGATGCCGATGTCGGACGTATTGAGATTGACGTTGTACGCCACCAGGAATTTCCGTGCGCCCACTACGGTCACGCCGGCGGTGGGATGCACTTTCGGATCGCCCACGTCCGGCTGCCGGTCCGCATTTTTCTTCAGCTCCTCGCGCAATCCCTCGAATTGTCCGCGGCGCACATTTTCAAGGTTGACGCGTTCCGGGCGCATCGCCGCGGCTTCATAGAAAAACACCGGAATGCGATGCCGCTTCCAGATTTCCTGGCCGACGCGCCTAGCCAGCGCCACGCAATCTTCAATCGTCACGCCATCGATCGGAATGAACGGCACCACATCCGTTGCGCCAACGCGCGGATGCGCCCCCGTATGCTGAGTCAGATCGATCAGTTCCAGCGCTTTGCCGGTGCCCAGCAACACCGCCTCGGCCACCGCTTCTGGCTCGCCCGCCAGCGTCACGACACTGCGGTTATGGTCCGCGTCCATCTCGCGATCAAGCACATAGACGCCCGGCACGGCGCTCATCGCCGCAACAATCGCTTCCACCTTTGCGGGGTCCCGCCCCTCCGAAAAATTCGGCACGCACTCGATCAGTCTTTTCATCTCGTCGTCAGTATCCTGCCGCGAGCCTTCAGGCGCGCGCATCCTCGATCCAATGTTGTCCCCGCGGCATTACATCGCTTGCCGCGAGTAAATAATCTCGCCGCGCTTGATGGTCATCCAGCAGGTGTTCACTCCAAAATAGTAGGGAATTTCCCGATAGTCTTCCACTTCGAAGACTGCCACATCCGCCTGTTTGCCAACTTCCAGCGAACCGACGCGCTTCTCGCGCCGCAGAGAATATGCCGCATTGATCGTAGCCGCGGCAATCGCCTCCGCCGGAGTCATCCGCAATTGGGTACAAGCCAGCGACAGGATCATCGGCATGCTGATTGTCGGACTTGTTCCGGGATTGTAGTCCGTAGCCAGAGATACAATTGCGCCCGTCTCAATCAGCGCCCGCGCCGGAGCATACTGCTTCAGCCCCAGGTGAAAGTCGCAGCCAGGCAGCAGGGCCGCGACGGTCTTCGATTTTGCTAACGCTGCAATGTCTGCGCGATTCACTTGATCGAGATGATCGCAACTCGCTGCTCCCAGCTTCACCGCAAGTTGCGTCGCGCCCGTCCGCGAAAGCTGCTCGGCATGGACGCGCGGCGCAAGCCCATGCCGCAGCCCGGCTTCCAGCACCCGCTTCGCTTGCGCCAATGTGAAGGCGCCGCGATCGCAGAACACGTCGCAGAATTCCGCAAGCTTCGCAGCAGCAATTTCCGGAATCATCCGGTCGACCAGCAACCGAACGTATCGCTCCGCTCCATCACTGCGCTTGCGAAACTCCGCCGGCACGACGTGTGCCCCAAGGAAGGTAGAAACGATCTCCAGCGGCTGCTCCTTCTTCAGTTCTGCGTTTAGCCGCAAAATCTTCAGCTCGCTCTCAGCATCAAGCCCGTAGCCGCTCTTCGCTTCAATCGTCGTGGTTCCGTGCGCCGCAAATTCCCTCAGCGCGGCCAGCGCGCGGCTCTTCAGCGCGGCGGAAGTTGCAGCGCGCAATTTCTTCACGGAATTAAGAATTCCGCCACCTTTGCGAGCAATCTGCTCGTAGCTCGCGCCGCGAATCTTCAGTTCGTATTCTTCCGCACGGCTCGCCGCATGAATCAGATGCGTGTGCGCGTCCACAAATCCCGGCAGGACCACACGCCCGCCAACATCCAGCTTCCGCGCCTCTTTCGCTTCTGGCAGCGCCTCTACTTTCGCGCGCGCGTCCACAGCAACGATCACGCCATCGCGCACCAACAGCGCGCCATCGCGAATCAAAGTCAACTTGGAAAGGGAAGCGCCGCGTCGCGGGCCGCGCCCGCGCAACGTCAGCAGCTGCGAAGCTCCAGTAATCAGCAGGGAATCAGCCAAGACCCAGCTATTATGCCTTGCGCTCGGCACCTTGTCAGTTGCGCGCCACGAATTTTCTGAGCCGTTCGGCCACTAACGGGCCGCCCAGCGAAGTATCGTCAGTACCCATCCAATCGCAGACGCGGTTAGCATCAGGAACACCGCGAACTTATCACTCTGTCGAAAGCGCGTGCTTCCCGAGAAGTAGGTGAACCACAGCAGCAGACCCTGCCCGACCAGCGCATAGACAATGAGCGCCGGCGACGGTGCGTAGGTGATCTCGCGAATAAAGCGTTCCAACTCCTCTGGAGACCCACTGATCAACCGCAGCCAGTCGCGTCCCACAAGATACCCGACGGGAACTAGGCCCGTCACCAGCATTGCTGCCACCAGCCAAGGGCTAAGCTGTATCTTCTGCCATCGCAGCCACGCCGGTCGTTGCATTCGCAGCATGGGCTAAAGCATCGGCACTTTGACGCCGTGAGTCTTCGCGAACGCAATCGCATCCGGATAGCCGGCGTCCACGTGGCGCACTACGCCCATTCCCGGATCGTTCGTCAACACCCGCTCGATGCGCGCGGCCATTTCCTTCGTTCCATCCGCCACGGTCACTTGCCCGGCGTGCTGCGAATAGCCGATGCCCACGCCGCCGCCGTTGTGAATGGAAACCCACGACGCTCCGCTCGCGGTGTTCACGAGCGCGTTCAGCAGCGCCCAGTCGGCCACAGCGTCCGATCCGTCCTTCATCGATTCGGTCTCGCGAAATGGTGAAGCTACCGAGCCGCAATCCAAATGATCGCGGCCAATCACGATCGGCGCCTTGATCTTGCCTTTCTTGACGAGGTCATTCATAGCGAGGCCGAATTGCGCGCGCTCACCGTATCCCAGCCAGCAGATGCGCGCTGGCAGTCCCTGAAACTTTATGCGCTTCCGCGCCAGATCGATCCAGCGCC
>Ga0137403_10000585_pt1 | contig 47093 bp, 46 predicted proteins | sample CZOMad2_1_16fung_FD_122057 | JGI IMG/M metagenome (GOLD analysis project Ga0137403, IMG submission 122057) | Vadose zone soil fungal communities from Angelo Coast Range Reserve, California, USA - CZOMad2_1_16fungal (Hybrid Assembly) | ecosystem: Environmental > Terrestrial > Soil > Vadose zone... | reverse complement strand
GGTTTTAATAGAATTGTTGTGAATGCTTCTTTAAGTGGGTTATGTTCCATATATGTTTTGTATGTTCCTGTCGTCATTGTCGCGACAACTGGCATAGTGCCACTTTTAAGATAGGGAAGAAGAGCACCAGATAAATCTAAATTGTAAGATGAGGCACCAACAATATTTTGAAAATCTGGAATATACAAAATAACATCATTGGCATGAGAAATTTCAGCAATAATATTTTGCAGCCGTACTTCCAAATCACTTCGATTACCAACTCCTGCTGTTAATGGACCAACAAGCAATTGAAAAATGCGTTTGTAATTAAGCCCGCGTCCCAATCTCCCCTCAAAGCTTTGATACGCAAGCGCTCTCACCATATTTTCTTTCCCTGCACCAATATCACCAACAAGAAGCACACTATTGCTATCAAGTTTGACCACTCCTTCCAATATATCTCGAAACTCTGCCTGTCTTCCAATAAGCAAAGGCTCCTCAGAAAGCGCATAACTGGTAAAGTTATCAGTATATTTTTTCGTCTCAGGCGTCCAACCAGAAACCAATGCCTCTCCAATACCTGCTCCATCAAAACGAACCCGAAATGGTTTGGGATATTCCTCTGTTTGAAATTCATTTCTGATCCAGACTGCGATATTTTGCATATCGGTTGTCTTTAGTTTTTTGGTAAAAAGCATTTTTGTTTGCTCCTCCGTCAATAATAAATACGCAAGTAAAATATCAACTGTTGTCACAAAAATTCCCTGAGCCATTTTTGCCATCTCAAAAGCATTTTTTGCGAGTTCTTTTTTATCAACATCGATTAAAACAATATCTTTTTGGGTGATATCAGCCTTCTGGAGCAAGGCTTTGATTTGCGGATACGACAAAACGCTTTTGATAACCATACTTGTTTTTAGTCGCGTCAAAAAGAGTTCTAATGCTGGCAGTGTAAACGATACTAAGACATCTTTCCCATCATTTTTTGCAATTGTCATACCTGGCGTCACCCTGCTCACTTTATAGTGGAAAAATATCTCAATCATGACAAAGACATTAAAGAAAAATACTATCAAAGATGAAAGATTTTGCTGAGATAACTGATAGCTCAACAAACACAGCAGAAATGAAAAAATGAGAAGACGGATTGTCCGAAACAATGCGGTTCGATAAAGAGCAAAGATACGAGCGTACATTTTCATATTAATAACGTAATAATAATACTGTCGCGATTGGAAATATTAAAAAACTTACTAAGACAATTATTTCAATTGCCAAAAGAACAAACAAAATCACTAAATCAACAATGATAAAAATTGATTTGATAAACATCCCCATCGCGCGGGAAAATCCTACTAAACCTTGACGATATTCATTTTTGAGAGGCTTAAAAAAAGTTCGAAGGAATAGCGGCAGTGAAAAAAGTTCAAAAAAAGCATGATTAAAAGAGGCAAAAAAAACAAGAAGAGCAAGCGGTGCCTCAATATACCAAAACTTCAGAAAAATGAACGGCAACAAAAGATAACGTATCATACGAGCAGTATCTTTAGTATATGAAGTCTGTTTTTAAATTACAAATGGAAGATAGACAGACGTGTGAACGGCGTTAATCTTTCCACAAAAAATTTGAGAGATTTAGAACCATCCTTTGCTGGATTTTTGACTTTCTTTGTCAAATGCCTCAAGCAGTTCCTTTTGCTTGTGTGACAGCTTTTTGGGGATAACAATCTTGATCTTGACATACTGATGGCCACGACCTGATCCTTGCACATGTGGGACGCCTTTTTCTGATAAACGAATGATCGTCCCAGGCTGGGTAGCTGAAGGCACACGAATTTTGATGGAACCATCAATTGTTTCAACAGCTATCTCTGTCCCCAATACTGCTTGAGCATAGGAAAGTTCTTTCTCGGAAATAATATCATAACCTTCCCGCTCAAACTTTTTATCAGGCGTCACATCAAACACAATGTCATACTCACCAAATCGCATTCGTGATCCTCGATCAACGCCTGCTGGTATTTTAAGTTTTTGTGATTTGCCATTGATTGTCACATTTTTTTCCGCTCCATGAACTGCCTCATCAAAAGAGATAGTCAATGAGTACGCAGGTCGGCGTTGCTGAGAACCAAATGGAGAACCACCACCAAAGAATTGTTCAAAAATTTCAAAAGGATCAGCAAACCCACCAAAATCTCCACTACCGCCACTTGTATAAGTATACGTGAAGGGACCATTTTGTCCACCAAATCCCCCGAAAGGCCCACCCGCACCGCCGAAGGGTCCTTGGCCACCACCACCTGCTCCCTGTTCAAACGCAGCATGACCGAATTGATCGTAGGTTTTTCTTTTTTCTTCGTTTGAGAGAACTTCGAAAGCTTTGGTTACTTCTTTAAATTTTTCTTCACCAGCTTTGGTCTTGTTGCGGTCAGGATGATATTCTAAGGCAAGCTTACGATACGCTTTTTTTATTTCATCAAGCGATGCTGTTTTCCCAACTCCCAATATTTCATAATAATCTTTATTGTCTGCCATAGGGGTATTATACTAAAAAAGCGCAATACTGCGCTTCTTGATTAGTGTCATCTCGAAACAAGTTCAGCATGACATATTATTTCTCGTCAACAACTTCTCCTTCAACAGGCTTCTCATCGTTCTTTTTTTCATCTTTTGAACCGTCTTTTTCTTCTTTTTCAATTTCCGGTTGTTCCTGCGTTTGCTGACCTTGTTGATAGGCTGCTTCACCAATCTTTTGCAAAGAGTCAGACAAATCTTTAGTTTTGGCTTCAATGTCTTCTTTACTTCCGCTATCTAAAATATCCTTTAGCGCTTTAATCTTTTCCTCAACTTGCGTTTTGATATCAGCTGGTACCTTATCGCCGCCATCTTTCAATGCTTTTTCAGAAGTAAAAATCAGCGAATCTGCATGATTTCGTGCTTCGATCTTGCCTTTTTTCTCTTCATCTTCTTTGGCATGCATCTCTGCCTCTTTGGTCATCTTCTCAACTTCTTCCTTGGAAAGCCCTGTACTGCCTGTAATCTTAATGCTTTGTTCTTTGCCTGATGCTTTGTCTTTTGCTTTCACGTTGAGAATACCATTTGCGTCAATATCAAATGTCACCTCAACTTGTGGCATACCTCGTGGTGCTGGAGGAATACCATCAAGAATAAATCGACCCAATGATTTATTATCAGCTGCCATTGGTCGTTCTCCTTGGAGAACATTAATTTCAACTTGGGTTTGATTGTCAGCTGCTGTTGAGAAAACTTGTGACTTACTGGTTGGAATAGTGGTGTTACGAGTAATAAGTGGTGTTGAGACACTACCCAATGTTTCAATACCCAATGTTAATGGTGTCACATCCAAAAGCAACACGTCTTTGACTTCTCCACCGAGTACACCACCTTGGACAGCAGCACCTACTGCAACAACTTCGTCAGGATTGACACCTTTATGTGGATCTTTGCCGAAGAATTTCGCAACCACTTCGTTGACCTTTGGCATGCGAGTCATACCACCTACCATAATAACTTCATTGACATCAGCGACTTTAAGTCCTGCATCGTCCAATGCTTTTTTCACTGGCTCAAGTGTTTTTTGTATCAATTCATCAACAATTTGCTCCATTTTTGCACGAGTTAAAGTCAGTGTTAAATGCAATGGACCATCCTTGCCTTGGGTAATAAATGGCTGATTGATCGATGCTTCTTGACTACTTGAAAGCTCAATCTTTGCCTTCTCTGCAGATTCTTTGAGTCGTTGCAGTGCTTGTGGATCTTTTCGAAGATCAATACCGTTATCTTTCTTAAACTCTTCTGCAATATATTCAATAATCTTCTGATCAAAGTCATCTCCACCAAGATGGGTATCACCATTTGTTGCTTTCACTTGATAGACACCTTCACCCAGTTCAAGAATAGAAATATCAAATGTCCCTCCACCCAAATCATAAACTGCAATTGTATGAGCGTTTTTCTTATCAAGACCATACGCAAGCGCTGCTGCGGTTGGTTCATTGATGATACGAAGCACTTCAAGTCCTGCGATTTCTCCAGCTTGTTTGGTTGCTTGTCTCTCACTGTCATCAAAATATGCAGGAACAGTAATAACAGCTTGCGTCACCTTATCACCCAAGTAATTTTCAGCATCTGCTTTAATTTTTTGCAGAATTTTTGCAGACAGTTCTTGTGGAGTAAATGTCTTCCCATCCACTTCAATAACAGCCATATCATCCCGTCCAGCTTTAACAGTATAAGGAAGCCATTTAAGATCGTACTGTACTTCTTTGTCTGAAAACTTTTTACCCATCAAACGCTTCACCGAGAAGATGGTCTGCTTTGGCTTAAGGACCAATTGTCTTTTGGCAACGTCTCCAACAATATTTGATATTGGGTCAACAACTGATGGGATGACATTTCGTCCCTCTGCAGAATGAATCACTTTTGGTGATCCACCTTCCATCACTGCGACACATGAATTTGTTGTTCCTAGATCTATTCCAATTATTTTTCCCATATTATTTTTTCCCTACCTTTACTTGTGCTGGCCTTAAGACTTTATCATAAAGCAGATATCCAGCCCGTAATTCTTCCAAAACTTTTCCTTCTTCTCCCTCTTCTGTTGTAATACATTCCATAAGGTGCGGATTAAATTCCTCCCCAACTGTTTTGATTTGTATTACACCTTCTCCTTTAAGAATATCTAAGAATTGATTGATGCTAACGGTCAATCCCTGATCTTTCAGATGATTACTTGCTAACATTAGTGTATCTAAAACTGGCAAAAGTCGCAAGAGTAAATCTTTATTTGCTGATCTAATCCATTCACTTTTTTCTTCCTGTACTCGTTTTTGTAAATTGTGATAATCAGCAATTGCTCTTTTATAATTATTCTCTATTTGGTCCGCCAATTCTTTTAACGAATCAAACTCTTCCTTTTTTACAAACGCTTCTTTTATTTCCTGTTGTTCTTCTGTCTCTATTTCTTCTTCAACTTTATTTTTATCATTCTTCATTTCTCTATTATAATAATTTTACCATCCTTTTGCACTTGTTTCAATCAAATTACTAAAGTATCGGACGGTTGGAATAATTGATGTATAGTGAAGTCGTGCTGGACCCAAGACACCAATTCTACCTTGAATATTCATTGGTGTGACATATTCTGTAAAGATAAATCCGTAAGGTCCTCGTAACGTGCTCCCCAGCTCATCTTCAATAAGTACATGAATATCATCTTCATCATGCACATTACTAAAAATACTTGCAAAAGCATCATATTCATCAAGCGCTTCAAGAAGATTTTTGGTGACATCAATATCAAAAAATTCCGGCATATCTAAAATATTTGCGTATCCTGAGCAATAGACTTCTCCTTCGTTGGTCGTTGCGATTGCAACAGCATTGGTTTTTTCTGCCAAGGATTTGGTCGTTTCTTTCAAAAATCGTTGCATTTGGTCTCGATAATCCCAGACTTTTTCTTTCAGAGCAACTTCCTCAACCGTTGAAAGTTCTTTTTCCTTCATGAGTTCCCGGACGTAAAATTTGAGTCCCATTGCGGTTGGCACACGACCAGCAGACGAGTGAGTTTTTTTAAGATATCCATAATCAGAAAGTCGTACCATTTCATTGCGGATTGTTGCGGGAGAAGCACTGAGATTGTGCTTTTTTTCAATAGTTTCTGAACCAACTGCTTCAGCAGTCTCAATATATTCTTCAATAACACTTTTTAAAATCTCTATTTGTCGTTGGGTCAAGTTATGCATTAGCAATAATATAACACGAGTGCCAAAAGTTGTCAAGGATTATTTATCGACACGACACTTCTTGCAATTTTTAGAGAGAACTGCCATTCTAAAATGAAATGAAACGATTGCTACGTGTCTTATGTATATCTATCGTCGTTCCTGGAGTATTCTTTTTTTTAAAACCTCACCAATCATTTGCGTTTGGATTACCAGACGGGGCTCCTTGTGTTACAAACCCTATCCATTCAGTATGCGACAGTGGCTTTTGCAAGGCAGCTACACAAATTATTCCTGGTTTACCGGGAAAATGTACTCCTGTTGCGACATGTACCTGCGATGCTAGCAATCCACACCAATATCATTGTACGCTGAAAAACCAAACAGTAACAGCAACTTGTTTGCAAACAGGTTTTGCGGCATTTGTGTGTGCTCCCAATTCCAATCCCAATCAAATAGGAGGAAGCAGACCTGATGTTTTCAATGGTGCAGGAATAAAAGGTATTAAGTGTATTGCTGGAAATCCAGATCATCTGTCGTTGGGGCCACCACCATCTCCTCCCTGTGCTACTTTTGATGCTAATGGCAAATGTACTTCTGCTATCACTCCTTTTGGCAACATCTCTACCGATCCTGGCAAGTTCATCTCTCGTCTCTTTGGTATCCTTCTTGCTGCTTCGGGCATGATTGCTCTCCTTCTCATCATGCGCGCTGGGTACCGCTTTATGACTTCTCGTGGCAATCCTGAAGGCATTCAACAAGCTCGCGAACAACTTATCGCTACCATTGTTGGTCTTCTCTTTCTCATTTTCTCTTTTGTTATTCTCCAAGTCATTGGTGTTGACATCTTAGGCATCCCTGGTGCTTCCCCTTCTGGCAGTGAGGCCCCTCGTTCTGGTGGTGAAGAATCTGGTGTCAGAACTAATGATCCTGGTGCTGATCAATCTGCCTGTACTGCTGCTGGTGGCTCTTGTTCCTCCTCTCAGCTTTGTGCTGGCAATGGCTCCTCTCTTGGGCGCTTAGATTGCTCTTCTAACCAGGTCTGCTGCAAGTTCCAATGATGAGTATGCACCAAAGAAAAACACGATTACCTTTTTTGATTAGTGCTCTTCTTAGTTTGGTTGCTCTTATTTTTCTTATTATTTCGTTCCCTCCAACTTTGCAAGTATCGCTTCTTCATATTTCTTTTTCACTTCTTGTTATATTTTTTCTGCTGCTTGGCATTTTTCTTTTTACTACAGGCACATATCTTTTTAAAAGTAAAAAACATGGCATCCTCTTTGCTTGCTTTATCGTAAGTTATCTTGTGTTGCGTCTCAATAATCTTACTCACCCATTCTTTTTTATTTTGCTTTGCGCATTGTTTTTGACTTTGGAACTTCTTTTTAACTACAGGCGCTAGCTTGTTTCAGCCTGACTGCTTTGATACAATCAAATTCGTTATGAGTAAATTTTATATCACGAGTGCTATTCCTTATGTTAATGCCAAGCCCCATATTGGTCACGCGCTTGAATTTGTACAGACAGATGTGATCGCGCGGTACCATCGTCTTCGTGGAGATGACGTTCTCAAACTATGCGGAGGAGACGAGAATGCTCTCAAAAACGTCCAAGCAGCAGAAAAAGCAGGAAAACCAATTCAGACATTTATTGATGAAAATAATAATTTATTTGTTCACCTGGCTGAAAAACTAAATGCCAGCTATGATATCTGGCAAAAAGGAAGTGATAAAAAACATCATTATCCTGCTTCACAAGAACTCTGGAAATTATGTGACAAAAACGGTGATATCTACAAAAAAGCCTATACTGGTTTGTATTGTGTTGGCTGTGAATTATTTTACGAAAAAGAAGAGCTTGATGAAAATGGCGAATGCTTTGAACATCCTGGAAAAAAACTGGAAGAAGTTACCGAAGAGAATTATTTTTTCCGACTCAGCAAGTATCAAGAACACGTAACCAAACTTATTGAAGAAGATAAACTGATTATTACTCCTGAAAAGAGAAAAAGAGAAATCCTTTCCTTTCTCAAACAAGGTCTGCAAGACATTAGTATTTCCCGTACCAATGCGCGTGCCAAAAATTGGGGTGTACCTGTACCCGGAGATGATTCGCAACGTATGTATGTCTGGTTTGACGCGCTCAATATTTACCAAAGCGGCATAGGATTTGGTTGGGATGAAAAAATGTACAAAAAATGGTGGCCTGCAAATATCCAAGTAATTGGGAAAGGTATTATCAGGTTCCATGCAATTTATTGGCCGGCATTTCTTCTTTCAGCCAAACTTCCTCTTGCTAAACAACTTTTTGTGCATGAATACTTTACGGTTAATGGACAAAAAATGAGTAAGACACTCGGCAATGTCATTGATCCAATAGAAATAATTGGAAAATATGGGACAGATAGTTTGCGATTTTATATGCTCCGCTATTTTTCACCTTTTTCAGATGGAGACTTTTCAGAAGAGAAATTTCAACAAGCGTATAACGCAGATCTTGCAAATGGACTCGGCAATCTTATCGCTCGTGTTGCTAAACTCTGCGAAAATGCTGACTACTCCAATATGGGAACAGTGACGCGAAGCAGCGAACATTTTCTTGAAGACGGTGTCTATACACAAGCGCTCAACGACTTCCGCTTCCCTGATGCGCTATCCTTTGTCTGGCAACAAATCTCAGAGCTAGATAAATATATCAACGAAGAAAAACCTTGGCAACTTGCCAAAACAGATGTGGAACGACTCAAAAGCGTCCTTGCCCATTGTGTGGATCGTATTCAGGAAATTGGATTACTCTTGCAGCCATTCTTGCCAGAAACCGCTGAAAAGATTCTTGATCAGTTCAAAGTAGCAAAAATTATCTCGCAGAAACCACTTTTCCCAAGGATATCAATGATATAATACATGTATGGGAAGTTTTCTTGAAAAGCATTTACAAACTCCCTACAGACTTGAGGATTTTCAAAACAAAATTTTTATTTTTACGAACAAACCTGATATCCGATTATACAAAATTCCTCCTGTTAGAAATTTTCTTGCAGAAAACGTAAATGGTAAATGGATTTATTGGGGACTTGTTCATATCGTTAAGGTTAATCATGATTATGTAAAAAAAACAACCTCAGGAAAGTTTAAAATTATCCGCATTAATACTCCAGAAGAAATGAAGCAAGCATTCAATCTGACTGATACAAGACCAGAATTCAACTATTTCTCATGATTGATGCACATTGTCACCTCAATTTTCATACCTTTGAAGATGATTTTAATGCTGTTATTACCCGTGCACTAGAAGCTGGTGTCCATACTATTATTAATACAGGCACGCAAATCTCATCCAGTCAATGGGCAATCGATCTTGCAGAACAGTATGAAAATCTTTATGCTGTCGTTGGTATTCATCCTCATCATGTAGATAAAGTTGAAAAAAATTGGCTCGAAAAATTAGAAACTCTTGCGAAGCATCCGAAAGTCATTGGCATTGGAGAATGCGGCCTGGACTATTATAACTACAAATCAAACGGAATTGTCGACCCTGTTTTACAAAAGAATATTTTTATCCAGCAGTTGGAGCTTGCTCACAAATTGAAATTACCTCTGCAAATTCATAGCAGAACAGAAAAAGCGCGAAAAGAAATTATCACAATTCTTAAAGAGCAAAAACACTTATTACTTGCTGTTCCTGGTATGTTCCATTGTATTGCGGGAAGTAGAGAATCATTGCAAGCTGCTTTGCAGCTAGGATTTTATGTAGGCTTTGACGGCAACGCAATGTATGGAGGGAACCCACCTGATGAACCGCTCGATTTACAGGAATTAATTACCTACGCTCCGCTTAACCGGATTGTGATTGAGACAGACAGTCCCTATCTCGCACCACTTCCCTATCGAGGCAAGAGAAACGAGCCTTCTTATGCTATAATCGTTGCACAATTCATAGCAAAACTCAAAAATATTCCGCTTGAAAAACTTGTGGAACAGACAGACAAAAATGTATATACTGTATTTGGCAAATTAAAAGTCAAAAATTAATATGACTAATTTCTTCAACAATATATTTACAAAATATCCCATCAAAACAAGACGTCTTCTTGAGATTCTTCCTGGATTTACTGCCTGGATGATTATTCTCTTTCCATTATGGGGATCGTTTTTTATTCCTACAGTACTCGCATATAGCATTCTCTTTTTTGATATTTATTGGTTTTATAAATCATTCTCACTCGTCGTCAATGCCTATAAAGCAACCCAAAAAATTGAAAAGGCTGAAAAAGAAGATTGGTATGAAAAAGCAAAACGATTTGCTGATGTGCACAAAGTCCATCATGTCTTAGTTATTCCCAACTATAAAGAGAAGGTTGATAAAATCCGTATTACTCTTGAGGCGTTAAGCAAACAATCATATCCAACAAAAAGACTCCATATCGTTCTAGCAATGGAAGAGCGCGAACATGAGGCAAAAGAACGCGCAGCGGTTTTAATGAAAGAATTTAAAGATATTTTTGGCAGTATCTTTGCAACATACCATCAAGATGTTGCAGGAGAAATAAAAGGCAAATCATCCAATGAAGCATTCGCCGGACGAGTTGCTTACAAAAAACTCTTTGAAGAAGGGAATCTTGATCTTGACTTTGCAACTGTTTCTTCAGTTGATGCAGATTCAATCTTTCATAAGGAATATTTCTCCTACCTCACACATGCTTTTCTCTCAGATCGCAAGCGTCACAACAAATTTTGGCAATCAGCAACCGTTTACTACAATAATATTTGGAATGTTCCTGCTCCGACACGTATCATTTCTTTTTTTGGAAGTCTCTGGCGAACTGCTCTTTTGGTACAAGGAGATCGTTTGGTTACCAACGCAACCTATTCTCTCTCATTTAAACTTTTAAAAGATATCGATTTTTGGGATGTTGATGTTATTCCTGAAGATTATCGAATCTTCTTTAAAGCATTCTTTCGTATGAAAGGCAATCTCTGGGCAGAACCAATATTTTTAAAAACATCTATGGACGCAGCTCTCTCTGTTGGTTACGTTAACAGTTTAAAAAATAAATATACACAAGAGCGACGATGGTCATGGGGAGTTTCTGACGATCCACTATACATTAAATGGTGGTTAACGATACCAGAGATACCATTTTTCCGCAAAACGGTTTTAGTTTTTGGGGTTTTGATGGATCATATTCTCTGGCCGGTTAATTGGTTTGTCATTACGATTGCAGCAAACATCATGGCTGTTATAAATCCTGTTTATTCACGAACTGCCTTAGGCTATAGTCTTCCTCATCTTGCAGGTTTTATTCTTAACTTCTGTCTTATCGCGCTCTTGTGTATGCTGTATCTTGATTACAAAAACAGACCAGACAATCAACACCTTCCCCTTCTTCGTCGGCTTCTTTTTCCTTTTGAATTTCTTTTGATGCCAATTGTTGGATTTTTTCTTTCAGCATTACCAGCACTCATTTCTCATACGCAACTTATGTTTGGAAAAAGATTAGAATATAAAGTGACTGAAAAAGCCTAACTCATTTCTCGTATGAAACTTCTTATCAAATTGGAAAAAAGCAAAACATTTTGGTATCTCCTCTGTATTTCGCTTCTTTTCTTTTTTCTTCGATTTCCATCTCTTATTGAACCCAATTGGTATGGTGATGAAGGTATTTATCAAGTGATTGGTATAGCACTTAATCATGGTCGATTACTCTATAGCCAGATTTGGGATAACAAACCTCCACTGCTGTATCTGACCTATGCGCTTTTTCAGGGTGACCAGTTTGGAGTACGTATTGCTTCGCTTTTTATTGGGCTCCTTTCTGTGTGGCTTTTCTTCCAGCTATGTCAAAAGCTTTTTGAGAAAGTACAAACAAGCGTCATTGCATCAGTGTTATTTGCTCTCCTTTTTGCAACCCCGCTTCTTGAAGGCAACATCGCAAATGCAGAAAACTTTATGTTGTTGCCTCTTATCATCAGTGCTCTAGCAGTCTATATAGCAGCCACCACTAAAAAAACACAAAAACAATATCATTTTTTTCTCACTCCACAACATGTACTCTTAAACGCTGCGGGATTTTTGCTTGGTATTGCGTTCCTATTTAAAATAGTTGCATTGTTTGATCTTGCTGCTTTTTTCTGTTTTTTGGTGATACTTGCATTACCTGAAAAAAACAAATTTACTCTTGCAACGATTAAAAATCTTTGCTCGTATCTTTTTATCCATTTACTACTTTTTATCATTGGATTTATCGTGCCGCTTTTGATAACGATTAGCTATTTTGCTGCTAATCATGCGCTTTCAGATTTTATTCAAGCAACTTTTTTTGGTAATATTGGTTATGTCAGTTATGGAAATGCCCTTATTATTCCACAAGGATTTTTAATTCTTAAATTACTTCTTTTGGCAGGAGTAGTTGCACTGCTTGCCCTCAAACGAGCCCACTTTAGCAAACCACTTCTCTTTATCGTACTTTGGCTTGCCTTCTCTCTCTTTAACGCGTTTTTTTCACAGCGACCCTATACACATTATGTGTTGGTTCTTTTACCAAGTTTTTGCCTCTTGTTTGGCTTACTGATCAATGAAAAAAATTTTAAAATACAACAAAGACTTTTTGTTATATTGTTTGCTGTTCTCTTTTTGGTACTCAGTAATTTCAATCTTTATGGCGTGTATAAGACATTGTTTTACTATCAAAATGCAATTCTTTTTATTGCTGGCAAAAAAACTGTTGCCTCTTATCAGTCATTTTTTGATCCGAAAACTCCTCGAGATTATGAAGTTGCATCTTTCCTTAAAACACACACCCATCCAACTGAACAAATTTTGTTATGGGGAGACAGCGCTCAAATTTATGCATTATCCAAAACATTACCACTCACCAAATACACAGTTTCGTATCATATTACTCAAAGTAAAAATGGTATAGTCCAAACACAAGAAGCACTCAACACTATCAAGCCAAAATATGTTATTATTCTCTCCGAAGCGCCGGGTTTTCCATTTCAACTGGATACATATACCAAAGGCTTTTCTCTCAATGGCGCTGTTATGTATGAAAAAACTTTTTAACCACTTCAGAACTGACAAAATTATTAGGTGGAGTTTCTCATTTGCTGGCGTGCTTTTACTGACTGAAGTTTTCTCTACTGCATTTTTTTATACTTCTCTCCCGTCGCTTGTGCCACTTTTTAATCAACTTTCATGGGGTGAAGAGCGGCTAGGAATAAAAATTGAAATTTTTTTGCCCAGTTTTATTGTCCTCTTATTTTTACTTTGTAATTTCTTTCTTATCAATTATCTCTACGAAAAAATGCCACTTGTCTCTCGTATGGTCTGTATCACGACACTCCTTATTAGTATTTTGTCATTTATTTTTACAATACAAACATTACATATTATACTTTAATGACTGAACTTCCTACTCTTGCTATCACACCACTCCTTGTCACCTTTATCATGGCTGTTATCCTTACTCCTCTGAGTATGATCGTGATAAAAAAAGTTGGCTTAGTTGATGACCCAAAGTTGCATAAACATCCTGGAATCATCCATACCAAACCAATTCCTCGCGGTGGCGGCATTCCTCTTTTTCTCAGTTGTCTGTTTGCAGGTCTTCTTTTCTTACCTCATACGCCACGTGTAATAGCGCTGTTTAGTGCCTCTTTTCTTGCGCTTGTTATTGGTTTGATTGATGACAAATTAAATGCTAAGTCAAAAGATGTTTCACCATATCTTCGCTTTGCTGTCAATATTATTACGGCAATTATTGTGGTCGCAAGTGGTGTTAGTATCAAATTTATTACCAATCCTCTTGGTGGCATTTTGCATCTTGATCTCCTTCTCTTTACCATCCCTTTTCTTAATTGGCATCTTTTTCTTTCAGATATTCTTTCTGTTATTTGGTTGGTGTGGATTATGAATATGCTCAATTGGAGTAAAGGAGTTGATGGACAAATGCCTGGCATTGTTGCAATATCTGCCATTATCATTGGGATTTTGAGTCTACGTTTAATAAACCCAACTGGAGGAGATTTTCTTGACGCAACATTATCATTTATTATTGCAGGAAGTGCGCTTGGTTTTCTGCTTTTTAATTTCTATCCTGCCAAAATTTTTCCTGGCTATGGAGCAACAAGTTTATATCTGCTTCTTGGCGTTGCATCTATTCTCTCAAGTGCCAAACTTGCGACAGCATTGCTTGTCATGGGCGTGCCACTTGTTGATTTTATTTTTACGATTCTAAGAAGACTCTTTAATAAACAATCTCCTTTTAAAGGAGATAACAAACATCTTCATCATTTACTGCTTCGTTTGGGTTTAAGTCAAAGACAGACTGCGTTGTTTTATTGGCTAGTCTCTGCTATATTAGGGATAATAGCATTGTCACTTGAGAGCCGAAGTAAAATTTTTGCTATCATTATGGTAGGCGTTATAACCGGAGGAGGATTGTTGTTCTTACATGCAATTACCAAAAACACCAATGATAAAATCACTTCGTGATATGCTTCGCTTACTTCGTCCGCGCCAGTGGATCAAAAATGGTGCGATCTTTGGAGCTCTTATTTTCAGTGGTCATTTACTTGACGGCAATCTCTTTCTAAAAGTCAGTTACGGATTTTTTATCTTTTGTGGTTTATCCAGTGCCATTTATATTATTAATGACATGTTGGATGTTCAGAAAGACCGCTTGCATCCATTTAAACGATTTCGACCTCTCGCCCATAAAGATGTCTCAATTCCCGTTGCTGCAACGTTAGCAATAATTTTGGCGCTTATTTCAATAATTGCAAGTTACTTTATCATCCCTGGATTTTTTATTGTCGCAATTATTTACTTTTTAATGCACGTCTTTTATTCTCTTGTTCTTAAACATATTGAAATTATTGATATTTTGACATTAGCCGGAGGCTATATGCTTCGTGTCTTTGCAGGAGAAATTGTGAGCGGCTTTCATTTATCTGCGTGGCTCTTTTTAACAGTTATTTCCCTTTCTTTGTTTTTGGCTATTGGAAAACGACGTTCTGAATTGACACTTCTTTCACATCACACAAAAGGACAAATCATAACAACCAGAAAAACCCTGTCTCACTATTCAGAAAAACTTTTAGATGTGTATCTTTCTATTTTTGCGACCTCTACATTTATTTCCTATTCTCTTTTTACTTTTCTTGTTAATCCCAAAGGATTACAATTTAGCACAGATCTTATTCCTGCTGATATTCTTGGTACGTATTTACAACGCAAATGGCTGATGATTACCATTATTCCGGTGGTCTATGGATTGATGCGATACTTACAAAGAATTTATGAAAATCATGAAGGAGAAAGTCCTGAAAGAGTATTATTTTCAGATAAACCGCTGCTACTTGCTGTCGTGATCTATACGATTCTTGTCGTTATTTTCATCTATTTTGTCCGATCATATTAGTCTCTTTATTGCTTCTTTGTATATTGTGTACTTACCCATCCACTTCTCCCATCCTGTAACCTAATTTCAAACCATCCTGACTGTTCATCAATCAAAGGGAAACTTTCCCCAGGATTTACCTGTCCTATTTCCAGTCCACCAACACTTTCACGTACTCGCAAAAAGCCTGTTGGCGTATCAAGAATTAAGACACTTTTTCCTGTTATCGATGGCGTTGGACTCAGAGCAGACTTAGCAGAAGAAGAAGCAGAACTTGCAGAAAGATCATCCAGGGTACTTAAATACGCAGCAACGGTTAGCTTATAGCCGAGCGGCGTTCGGATACGAATTGCTTTTTCCTTATAACCATCTTTACTCACCTTTAATACATGATCTGATTCTGTCGGATTCTTAAAAGAGACAGGTGTCTGACCGATATCATTGTTATCCAATAGGACATGCGATCCTTCTGGCAAAGAGACAACCAAAAGTTCTGTCTTTTTCTTGTCTGTCAGTGGAGAAAGCGAAATAATACTTCCCTCAGACAGAGAATCTTTTGCAAAACGACGATCAACGACTGTCAAAACTCCTTCTGAAAGAGTAACTTTTTCTTGAAATTCCTGCAAACTACTATCTGAGGGTACTAATCGAATTGTATAATCACCGGTTGCCACCATATCTGATGATTCACACTTACATAATGGTGTCTGACCGATATATTTATTATTTAAATACACTTTACTTTCAGGAGAAGAGGTAACTTGCAGTGCTCCTTTAAGAGCTTGAAATTGGAGAAAATAGTGAAATCCAACAATAAAAACAGCAGACAGAAAAAGTGATGTAAAAAGGATTAAGAAAATTTTTTTCATGAGGCAACTTAAACTATAGCAAGAAATCAAAAAGATGACAAATAAAATGCGGCAAGCTCTCTTTGCAAAATTGGTTTCAGCTTTTCTATTGCCTTGACCCGATGATTATACTTGAGTTGTTCTTCACGTGTGAGCTCTGTCTCAAAATAATATTTTTTGAGTTCTGGAAGATAAAAAAACGATCGGTAAGGAAATCCTTTTATTGTATTCAAACTTTGTTTTTTGGCAATAATGCCATTGACCTCCCCCATAACGCTCCATACCTTTCCATTTGGTAAGGCCAATGAAAGAGCAGCTCGAAATCGTGCATTGCGATTATCTTCTGGCAGCTCTTGTGCAATTTTTTGCATATGAGCAATCAAATCTTCCTCTGTTGTTCCTTCACCCAGCCAGCGTTTTGAATGAATCCCGGGAGCGTTATCTAAAGCTGCAATTTCCAGTCCTCCATCATCAGAAAGCGAAGGCAAACCGCTTTTTTTTGCATAGAAAAGTGCTTTCTTTTGCGAATTCTCTTCATACGTTGTACCATCTTCTTCAATATCTTCTGCGATCCCAACATTAGAGAGAGAAGCAAGTTCCACAGAAAGATCTCGCAAGAGACCAGCCAACTCATGCAATTTGCCAGGATTATGTGTTGCGATAAGAAGTTTTTTCATTGTACTGATTGATCTTGAATATCTTTATAATACGTTTTAAATCTCGGATTATCCGGACCTTCAGATATATAATTATTCTTCTCAAGCCACCTTCTAGTGTCTTGCTGGCCATGAGCAGGAAATACTAACCGAATAGCTCTCTGAAGATCATGACTCACAATAACTAAAGACTGTTCTAGTGACTGTAAGGAAGGAGTACCGTTGCCTTTTTCTGCTTTTCTATGATAGTTAAGTAACGTAATTGGGTCATCACTAAATTCAGGAATTTTTATAAAAAAGCCATATAAGGCTTTCTCCTCGCCAGTGCCAGATCCAGCAAAATAATGTAATTCAGTCCCATAAGGACCACCGCGACTCTCCACTAACCAATCACCAACTCGTTTGGTGACTAGTTTTCCACCAATCACGTGTTTAAGTACTTCTGCTGTCTCAACTTCTTTAGGAGTACCTCCTCTTTCTATACCTGTCATACTTATCCTCTTTCAACTCCAAAAATTTCTATTTTTCCTCCACAATATTTGATAATCAAATCACAAGCCTCTTTAAGAACCTCCTCAACTTTTTCAGCAGTAATATCATAAATTCCGTCGACATTGATATAAATATTTTTTGTGTCAATACTTACAGCGGTTCTTTGTGCATCCCGATAATTGAAATCCAAATTGAAACCACCTTTTTGGTCAAAATATGCCAATTCGTTTGAGGTATATTTTGTTGGTTCTTGATCTCCAAGTAATAAAATTTCTTCTCCATCTTTCGCAAAACGAACTTCTGTTGGAAATACCAGCTTATTTAAATCAAATGCTCCAACTGATACTCGATGCTTCATAACAACAAGATTATATGCATCAACACACGTATTAATCGTATACAAACCTTTATTTAGAGCAACACGACGAAGTAATGCTTCAGGACTAGGTCTTCGAGAATGCCAGTCAATACTCATCTCTTTATAGAGTTTTCTGTAACTGATAACTTCTGGATATTTACCAAGTTGCTCTGTTGTTAATCCTTGCAGAGATTGTAAAACTTCCTGCTTTTCTTTTTCTAAATCAGGATTTATTTTTTCAATCGTTACTCCTTTTATTATTGATACTCCAACAGAAAGGGAAGGAAAACGTTTCTTAGCTTCAGAAGCAATTGAGAAAACATTTGAACCAATTTCCAACTTGTCACTCTGGAGCGAAGCGATAGAATCTTTTTTTGATGACACGGCTTGAAATCTTTTTTTAACAAACTCCTTATCTAACGAAAGAATAAGCCAGGCTGCCTTTGGCCCATGATCTTTGCCAATTAACATGGTATAAATTGCCGCAAAGGTTTCTTTTCCAGAAAGACCCAATTCTTTTCCAATCTCATAAATTCGCGTCTGAAAGCTTTCGGCATCTTTGGCATTATCAATCTCTGATGCAATCTTTTGCACAAGTTCTTTTTGTTTATCAGAAAGTGTTTTTGCACTTGTCGGCAAATCTTTTTGAACCAAAAATTTTTCTGACTCAGGAGCGTATTTTTCAATATAAACCTTCGCATATTTTGTCCATTCCTCCAAACCTTCTGCTTTAATTTTTTCTTGCATATTCGGCATCTGTACCCACTGCGCGAGAACTGAAAATCGAATTGTTGGTGGTTTTTGTATCTCATCAACTTGTGACAATGCAAAAACTCTTGCTGATTCTTCATCTGTTTTAGTAAAATATGCATCCGCTGCTTTTTGATAATCGTCAAAAAGTGTTGGAATAGTATTTTTTTCATACGGATCAAAATCAATTGCTTGATTCAGTCTGGTTCTTGTAATAAGAAAACGAATCGCTTGTGGCGGCAAAACTTCGAGGAGATCAACAACAGAGACACCCATACCTTTTGATGAAGACATTTTTTTACCACCAATAAGAAAAAATTCATGAGCAAATGCATAGGGAGTTTTGTATTTCAAAATTTGTTCCGCAACTTTTTCTGCCAAATCATGAGAGCCGCCTTTGGTCATATGGTCTTTTCCGGCTCCTTCAACCGTAACGCCTATTGCCTGCCATTTGACAGCCCATTCGATTTTCCAAGGCAGTTTTCCATTAATTTTGTCTTTTGTCGCAAAAGGAGAGATCTTGCCTTTGTATCCACAACCTTTGGTCCATTTTACCGCATCAACGCGGCATACAAATGTAACCAATTCTCCATCCCAATCAGTCACTTTTGTTGTTGAGACCTTATTACATTTTGGACAATATACATTAAATGGATACCAATCAGATGGCATTTCTTTTTTGTATAAATCTTCATAAAACGTTCTGATTTGTGCAGCATTATCCAAACATTTTTTAATCCCCTCATTCATTTTGCCGGAGAGATATAGATCTCTTCCCCAAATAATTTTGGGATGACAACCAATCTGGTTAAATCCTGCCTGAAATTCTTTTGCATAGAATTCTGCAAAATTTGCTGCGCCTTCTCCGGGGGATGGAATCATAAAAAGCGGCACGCCAAGATACTTCTCATATTTCTCTTTATCTAAATACGTTGGCAATCCATCCATCGGATCATGATTGTCAAATACATAGGTAAATTTTGCAGTAACACCTGCATCAACTAATGCTTTATAGACAATATCATGTGTTGTCACAGCACGAAGCGATCCCACATGAATTCTACCGGATGGCGTCTTCATATCGTCCACCCAGGCAAATGGTACATTTCGTTTTTTTATTTCTTGTGCGATTGTATCAGCCCAAAACATATCTTGTATTATACATCGTTTGAAAAAGTTTTTTTTATTTTTTAAAAATTGTTAATCCACCGTTTGCAGAAGCTCTTCTCTCAGCACCAAAAATTTCACCACTTGCTATTAAATCACGAAATGCGGCGCCGGTATCTTCTCCAATTGCTTTCAGATATACAGGTTCTTTACCGCTTCTCGTCACTTGTGCATATGCGACACTACCTTCTGTCTCAGCAGAAAAAACAATCACTGTTTTTGTATCTCCTGCCAAGATTTTGATAGGAGGTAGTGTTTGTTCAAATTGCTGTTGTATACCAGATGGTACAATAATCCTTCTTTCAATCATATAACCTCCCCTTTTCTTCTCTAATTACTCGAGATATCTTTCCTTCAACTACTATTTCCACTGGTTTGGAACGCGCATTAAACAACGAACTCATTGCATAACCATATGCTCCGCTATCCAAAATCGCAATGACATCGCCTTCTTTACATTGTGTAAGTGGCCGATCCTTAGCAAAAAAATCTGCGGATTCACAAATATTACCAACAACAGAAACGTTTTCTTTTTCTCCATCAACAGCACTTGCATTCACAATTTCTTGATACGCGCCATACATTGCAGGACGAATCAGTTGATTAAATCCAGAATTAATACCAACAAATATTTTGTAGGGTGTTGTCTTTATTTCTGTTACCTGTGCCAAAAGCACACCAGATTCTGCAACCAAAAATCTTCCCGGTTCAAAACGAACAATAAGCTCTTTTCCATACTGTTTCATAAAACGATTTAGCTCGTTTGTGATTTGTTTGCCAAGCGATTTCATATCGAGAGGCTTTTCTTCAGGCTTGTAAGGCACACCAAATCCTCCACCAAAATCAAGAAACTCCAAATCTGAAAAATCTTTTGCTGTTGCTAATAATTTTTTTATTGCTTTCATAAAAATCGCTTCATCCAGAATATTTGAACCGATATGTTGATGCAGACCAACAATTTTCAATTTATATTTTTGTGCCAATTGTTGTACTTGCGGCAATTGACTACTATCAATTCCAAATTTACTTTCCGGTCCCCCGGTAATGGTATGTTTATGAAATCCCGCACCAATTCCTTGATTAATTCGGATAGCAATAGTGCCACCTGGCCGCATCTCTCCAAATCGTTGCACTTGAGTAAGAGAATCCAAATTCATGATGATATTTTTTTTCATAACTGCCTCTTGCTCCTCTCTTGAGATATTGCTACAGGTATAGAGTATTTCTGAAGGGGCAAAACCTGCCTGAAGTGCCAGTTCAACTTCTCCAATACTTACCGTTTCAATACCTGCACCTTCTTTTTTTAAAAGGTTGAAAATTTCAGCATTGGCATTGGCTTTTGCAGCATAGTGAATTTTTAATTTGGGATAAGAAATATTATTTACTAACTCTGCATATTGTCTTTTGACAATCTCTGCATCGTAGACATAGAGTGGTGAACCATACTTTTTGACCAATGCTTCAGCATCTATTTCCCCAATAAATAATTTGTTTTTGTTTACAGTAAAATTTTTTAACATATTTTCTTTAGCTAAGCTGACGCTTACTATGATTGGACAAAATTTTCCTGTCCAATCCCACAAAAAAACCCCTCCTTTGAGGGGCTCTATTATTTACACAAAAGAGAACCCTCAGCAGAAAGGCTTCTTGGTCTTCTTTGTCAAATTTATTATTTTCATAATGATGTCATCATTCTAACAAAAGAATTTTTAAATAACAAGTATTACCCTGAACAATGTTCATTGACGCTCTTATTTTAAGCTGTTATAAATAGGTGTATGGAAGACAAAATGGAACAACAATTTAAATATATAAAAGATGCTCTTGATAAAAATCTTGACACAATCAATATGTTATTAGATCAAGCATCGTCATTATCTGATATCGCTGAAACTGCCCTCAGAAATAAATGATGTACTATGTCGAACCTCAGGAATGAAATTAATTCTCTCCGTGGAGAAATTAAACAAACGAAAAATAAATAGGAATGTAAAAGATATTATCTCAGTTATATCAGGAGCAATTGGGACTTCTTTAGGTTTTGTTGTGGGTTACTATTTTAAAAGTTCTGAAAATCATAATAAAAACTGATTTTTATCTTACCACTTCAACTTCCAGATCCAACTGAAACCCAAAAGTTTTTTCAAATTTCTTCTGAATGTCAGCAATTACATGCAACACATCTTTGGCTGTGGCATGACCCCGATTGACAATAAATAACGCGTGTTTTTCTGATACCTGCGCACCGCCAACTCGATAACCTTTTAATCCTAATCGTTCAATGAGAGATGCAACAGCAATTTTTCCATACCATCTCTTCTCAACATCTTCTTTCAAATCAGGATACACCTGCAACACTTTTTCAATCTGGTCTTTATCTCTAAGGTTTTTAAAAACTGATCCACAATTGGGGTATTCAAGTGGGTGACGAGCTTCTCGAAATTGGATATTGCGATGATAGACTTGTTTGGCAGCAGCGACTTCTTCAGGACGTCCTTTGTGTAATGCAAATCGAGCAGAAATAACGATCATTTTTTTGTGTGTCTTAACCAAAGACCCACGATAAACAAACGCGAATTGATCATTAGTAAAAGTGGCAAGTTTTGGCTGACGTCCTGAATAATCCAAAATTGAAGCCGAAATTAATCTGTCTTTTATCTCTCCACCAAATGCTCCGACATTGCCCCGCACAGCAGCACCAAGAGTCCCAGGCAATCCCCCAGCCCATTCCAAACCGACCAAGCCATGATCCAAACTAAACAAAATAACATCTCCGAAGGATTCACCGGCAAATGCTTCAATAAAAATATCTTTTATCAAAACAATTGAGCTCTCTTTCTTTTTGACAAGATGAATCACTGCACCGTTAAAATAATTGTCAGAAAAGATAAGATTTGAGCCCATACCGCAGACAAAAACTTTGTGGATGTTATTTTCGTGAATAAATGCAATTGCTTCTTTGACATCTTCCTCATTCGAACATGCAAGAAGATATTTTGCCTTGCCACCAATTTTGTACCAAAGAAGTTGAGAAAGATCGTAATCTTTATGAACTGTCATAATATTATGCTTGATATAATTCAATCAAAATTCCATTACAATCTTTAAAAAAAGTATAGCTACCGCCAAAAGACGCTTGATCAATTGCAATAACAAACTCTACTCCTTTTTTCTTAAGCATTGAGACGGTTTTATCTAAATCATCCACCTCAATACATAAATGTTTTGTCCCAACAACTTGCAAGTCTTCAAGAAGATTCTTTCTATAGTTTGGCAATGGTTTTAGACCGATATTGATACCAAAAAGCTCAATTTGTACAGCATCTTTTCTTAAAAGAGCGGTATCACGAACCGGTCTCTTAAAACGGTTAACTAAAGTAAAACCCAATGTATCGCAATACCATTTTATTGATTCGTCAAGACTGTTAACCGTAAAAGCAACATGATGAGTTTTGAAATGCATATTAAAGAGTATATTCCTGCCGAGAGTTATCTGGGAAATTAATAACGTCAAATAGTATGAATTGTGAAGGTTTTATTCTATAGAACTTATGTGGTCTGTCTTTATGTGCCATAAATTCTGCTACTTTTTTTCTGGAAAATATCCGTCCAGCATAAACTGAAATTGCTTTCTCAATATCTTTCTGCTCTGTTAGAACTTCTGCAGTACCTTGTAATTGCAAACCTCGGGGAGGATCTTGTGGAGTTAACGCGAGTACAATTGCTGCAGCTACTTTTTTATTTTTTATTACTTCATGAGAATGACGTCTGGTAACCGAGGAGAGCCAATAAATATTTAGCTTCTTATCCGACGCAAACCAAACATTACAAACCCATGGTTGAGCATTCATGGATGTCGCAAGTTGCATCATCTTCGCTTCATTTAAATAATCTTTAATTAATTGTTGTAACAAAGGAGCTTTCGTATGCATTAGTTACATTATAGCAGAGAGTTATGTAAGGAGATTTAATTCTTTCGCGACTTTTTTGAAGGCACTGATCCCAAAATCAAAATCTTTCTTTTCATGTGCTGCTGAAGGGATCACACGGATGCGTGCTTTCCCTTTGCCAACCATTGGAAAAATAATCGGTGTTGCAAAAACATCAAGTTCAAAAAGTTTGGTGCTAAAAATTCTGGCTATCTCCTCATCTCCCAGCATAACTGGAGTAATTGGTGTTTGTGAATTGCCTATATCAAAACCTAACTTTTGGAACTCATCTCGTAGATAATTGACGTTGTCCCACAATTTTTTAACCAAAATATCTGACTCTTGCAGAATCGTTACTGCTTCTAGTGCTGCTGCTGTATCAGGAATGGTGAGTGCAATTGAAAAAAGTCTTTGTCGTGCTTTGAAATTGTAAAAATCAATAAGTGATCTTTTCCCAGCGATGAATCCTCCCATCACGGAAAACGCTTTGGAGAGACTGCCAACTTCAACATCAACTTGTCCAAGAAGACTAAAATGATCAACGATTCCTCGCCCGCCTTTTCCCAACACGCCTTCGCCATGTGCATCATCCACCATGGTAAGTGCATCATATTTTTTAGCAAGTTTGACAATTTGTGGAAGTGGAGCCAGATCTCCATCCATAGAAAAGACACCATCTGTTACAATAAGCACTAAGGGCGTCTCACCATTGCTCTTGGGAGTTTTTCTAATTTCTTCTATTTGTTTGAGCTTTTCTTCAAGATCTGTCGTATCAGCATGTTTGTAAATAAATTTTGTTTTTGCACCGGAAAGTCTTACCGCATCAATAATTGATGCATGATTCAGCTCGTCGGAAATAACAATATCTTCTTTACCAATAATTGTTTGGATCGCTGCACAGTTGGCCATGTAAGCACTTGAGAAGACCACAGATGCGTCTGTCCCTTTAAATTTAGCAATAGCTTCTTCAAGTTGGAGATGCAATGTATGTGTTCCTGCAAGAGTTCGATAACCTGTCCCAACGCCATACTTCTCAGTTGCTACACTTATTGCTTTTTGTAGTCTCTTATCAACTGCCAAACCAAGATAGTGACTTGAGCAAAAATTGAGTTTTTTCTTTCCATCAATGGTAAGATATGCTCCTTCTCCTGATTCGATGACATACGGGAACTTTGCGCCTTTAACAGCTTTTTCTATTTTGCTATAAAAATCTAAGATATTATTCATGAGGATTTACGGTTCTAGTAAAATTTTTCCACACTCGCCACTCTTCATTACTTTCATCGCTTCTTCAAAATCTGCAAGTTTGAACCGGTGCGTGATGATCTTTCGAAGATCAATCTTACCAGAGACAAGAAGCTCTGTTGTATCTTTCCATGTATCCCAAATCATCCGGCCAAAAACAGAATCGATCGAGAGCTCTTTGTTGATAAGATATTTCCCCCAATCAATAGTGATATTCTCTTTTGGAATACCAAAAGCAATAATCTTTCCAGCAATACGGGCAGCATCAAGCGCAATCTCAATACCAATCCGATTGCCACTCATCTCCAAAACTGCATCAAATGTCCCGTATTCTTTTTCATCAATTTTCTCAACTGCCCTATCAAACCCTAATTGCATTGCCAGTTTTCGACGATATTCACGACGATTTACACCAACAACTTCTTTTGCACCATACGCTTTGGCAACCATTCCTGCACAAAGACCTGTTGGCCCAAGACCCATAACCAAAACTTTTTTATCTTTGACTTGTGCCTTGGTAACGACATTTACTGCATTCCCAAGTGGTTCCTGCACACTCATTGCCTCAACTGGAATGGTGGGTTCATTCTTCCATGTTGTCCGAAGAGGGATCGTTGCGTACTGTGCAAATGCTCCATCGCGCCCAATACCAAAAAGCTGCATATTTTCACAAATATGATAATTTTTAATGCTACATTGATAGCAATTTTGGCAAAAGATATGTGTTTCTGAAGAAACAAGATCACCTGGTTGTAAATTGGTTTTTTCTTTGGTGTTGATTTCAATAATTTCTCCAACCATCTCATGTCCCATGACTTGTGGTGGCTTGATATGCCCTGCTGCCCATGATGTCCAGTCATAAATTGCAATATCTGTTCCGCAAATTGAGGAATAAACGACTTTGACGAGGACTTCATCTTTTTTTGGTTTTGGAAGAGGGACTTGTTTGATAGTCACACCTGGAGCGGGTTTTTCTTTAAGAACGGCAAGCATATAGCTAGAATCCTGTGTCATAATGTTTAGTGAAAAAGATGAATAGATGTCAGCCAATTGAGACAACAGTATAGGTCATTTTTCCAGCTGGTGCTTCAACTTCAAAATCATCGCCAACACTTTTCCCCATAAGTGCTTTACCAAGTGGCGACTCATGAGAGATTTTTTTCTCTTGTGGATCTGCTTCCCATTCACCGACCAAGGTAAAAATTTCTTTCTTACCATTAACTTTAAGTGTTACTTGAGAACCAAGACTTACCATCTTATCACCGTGGTGATCTTCAATAACAACGGCTTGCTTAAGAAGCATTTCAAGCTCTTCAATTCTTCCATCCATAAATGCCAGCTCTTCTCGTGCTGCTGTATATTCAGCATTTTCTGCAAGATCACCCATTTCTCGTGCTGCTGCTAGACGAGCAACAACATCAGGACGTTTTACTTTGACAAGCTCATCATATTCTTTTTGAAGATCGAGAAGTCCTTGTTGTGTTAGATATACCTTTTTATCATTCATGTTCATTTTTTTAAAAAATCCCTCAAGTTTTTGCTCTGTGAGGGATGAATGGTTAATTTCTTCGCCAGTATAATTAATATTCAGAAGTTTGTCAATAAACCGAGTTTCTTACATTTTGAGCGTAAAATCGTAAGAGTTTTAACCCTATAGTTGTTTGGGTGAAATGCCAAAATCGTTTGCGTAACAGTCTCTGTCGTTTGATATTTTTTCATATAATACTCCTGTAGTTTTTGTATAATGACTAAAAAGAAGCGGAAAGAAAAAATATTACTAATAAAACGCAACGTATAGTAATCAGTATGCCATGTTTCCCCAACGACTACCTGTTTGGAATCAGTACTATTTGGCAAAAAAGTGCTTACCCACAAATTACTCTTTAGAAATTTTTTATAGAGCTGCTGTCTTTCAAAAAGTGGCCGCATTTGGACAATTTCATGGGCGATGTAGAGATCATGTTTTTCTTGTGGCCAAAACAATTCACGTTCATCAAGCAGAAAATTAACACAAATTTTATTTTCTGCCTGTTTACTTCCTCTTTTTCGTCTGATCTGCATCCATTCAAGAAGGAGAAAAATCAAAAATCTTGTCAAAAAAAGTGTTTTTTTCTTCGTAATGATAAAAAAATCAATATCGTCATGCTTTTCTGCCTGTTCTACAGCAAGTCCACCGCTTAAACCAATAAAAGCAATTGTTGGAATATGGGAAAGATAGTAAGCTGTTTTTTCAGCAAGTGCAAGTTTTTTTTCTACTTCAGGAAGATTCCTGATTCGAGTTTTTATGAAGCTTTCTCTACCCAAAAAACAATAATATCCTTGATATTCCATAATTCTTGATTCTTGATTCTTGATCTCTTTTTTCTTGGAGAGTCGCTTCAATTCTCGTTCGAACTCCTCTTTGCCAATTTTTCTTTCACTGATTAAAAACCGCCACAGCTCTTCTTTTGTCAGAGGAAAATCAAAGATATCACTATAGAGAAGTGTTGTAAGAATTGCTTCTTTAGCATCATTACGTTGTTTGTCATTGGATCCCATATTTGGTAAACACTTGGGCGAGACCTTCATCAAGTGTTTGAACAACACTTCCGCTTGAAGAATTATCAGTAATGATGCTATTGACTGCATTCTCTAAATAAGTATTGCTCAAGGTATTAATACCACCATTACCATCAAATGTATCGCTGGCAAAGATTGATGACGTGGCATTTTTGAGCTGACTGACGAAAGGATAGACAATTGTATTACTTTTTAACGATGCTGCAAGATCAGAACGAGCATATGGTTCACCAAATGCGCGTATCTTTGCTGTTTCAGTATAAAATTTCTGTTCTGTCTCTTTTTTGCTAATATACTGCATAAAAAGCAATGCTTCATTGCGATGTGTGCTTTTGGCAGCTACACCTTCTACCCAATAACTAGCAACAGTCATCGTTTTATTATAGAGACTTGGTACAGCATAGACTTTAAAAGGCAAATTTTTATTGAGTTTTTGTATGGCAAAAATATCCCATGAATAGCCAAAATACATCGCAAGATTTCCCTTGCTAAATGACAACAGAGAATCATCAAGCGTAGTATCCCAAGTATTTTGATCACCTTTTGCAAATGATGTATAGAAATCTAAAACATCACTCTGATCTTGGGCAGACGATGAGATATTTTTCATCGTAACCCCTTGCTGAGCAAACAAAAGTGCCATAATATCCGCAGCATGCGTCACATTGCCATAGGTACCCAGAGCAGCACCGGCTGTCTTTATTTTTCCGTTTGCATCTTTTACTGTCAGCTTTTTTGAGGCATTTACAAATTCATCCCAATTGGTAGGAGGTTTCACGCCAGCAGCTTTTAGAAGATCAGTATTCACAAAAAGGCTTAACGAATCTGCGCCCAGAGGAATACCATAAATTGCGCCATTGTTCGTCAAATCTGCTTGCATGACAGGATAAAAGCTTTTCTTAAACGCATCTTGGGAGATAACATCAGAAGAAAAAGGAAGTAATACCTCAGAAAACATCGGGTACCACGTGTTGTGATAACGAAAAATATCAGGTCCAGTCCCATTTTTTATCCTTGTCAATAAACGATCCGCATAGTGATCTTTATCTTGTTTGATATATTCTATAGTGATATTGGGATGCTCTTTCTCAAAATCAGTAATGAGTGGCTGCATAACGCGAGAATCTTCCCATAAGCCCCACCAGACAAGCTTGACCTTTTGTAATTGCAATCCTCCTTTTGGAAGAAAAAGAATAACCAAAAAGGTAATAATCACTACAGCAACAATACCTAAGATAAGCCGTAACAATCCCGCATTGTCTCGCTTATGCATTGGCCTATTACTCGTTAATTGTGGTAAAGAAGGAGGTGGAGTCTCTTCAGAAGATGCTTGTGCTGGCTGGACAGGTTCAGTAGGTTGAGTCTGTTGGGAAGACTGAATCGGTTGTGATGGTTGATTGGGAGACTGGAGCGATGGTGCGATTAAAGGATTATCTTTTTGTTGTTTAAATAACGTATTCTCGTCCATAGTGGCTTAAGTATAGTATAATACGATAAGCAATAACATGACAATCCCACTACAAAAAAAACTCGTAAAAACTTTTGCTGCTAAAAGAAAGCTTATAGGTCGTTTCGCAAAAGCTTGTTTGTGGTTCTCGTTAGGAGCAATTTTTGGATTTTTCTTTTTTGTCAGTTTTCTCTATATCGGTTATCGACAAATGCATACCAACCTCATTTATGAAGGAGTTTTAGTAAATGGCGTAGATTTGGGTGGCAAAACGACCGATGAAGTCAAAGCATATTTTTTCCAAAAAAATAAACATACACAAGATACTACAATTATTCTCACTGGTCACAATGTCACCGCAACGATTTCTGCAAAACAAATTAATTTTGGTTATGATGAAAATTTGCTAACACAACAAGCATTTAGTGTCGGTCGATCAGATAATTTACTCTCTAACATGAGTCTTATGCTGCAAGCATACATGCAAGGTATACAACTTTCCCCTGCTTACAACTATAAAGAAGACAAGCTCAATAAATTACTCGCACCACTGCAAGCACAAATTGATACCAAACCTGTAAATGGCGTTTTTAGTTTTGAGGATGGACGCGTCAGTGCATTTCAACTTTCAAAAGCGGGACAATCTATTGATGTTGCTAAACTCAAACAACAAATCTTAGATCAGATGTTTGCAGCGCTTTTGGCAGATACTGCACAGGAAAATAGATTAGAAATCCCTGTAAAAACGGCTCAACCTGCAATCAGTACAGAAAAAATAAATAATATGGGTTTGAAAGAATTGGTAGCATCAGGGACATCACTCTTTCAGCATTCTATAGAAAATCGCATTTATAATATTTCTTTGGCAGCATCACGTCTCAATGGGGTGCTTATTGCTCCTGGACAACTATTCTCTTTTACCAAAACGGTTGGAGACATTTCCGCTCTTACTGGTTACAAACAAGCATATGTTATTGAAAATGGGAAAACAGTACTTGGGGATGGAGGTGGGGTTTGTCAGGTTTCAACGACGCTTTTTCGTGCTGCGCTTCATGCAGGACTTCCCATCGTCGAACGTCATGCCCATGCGTATCGAGTTGGCTATTATGAAGAGGATTCAGGACCTGGTATTGATGCAGCGACATATTATCCGAATGTCGATTTAAAATTTAAAAATGATACAGGACATTATCTTTTGATCCAAACAGTTTTTGATCCCAATGAACTACGGCTTACCTTTAATCTCTATGGCACCAACGATGATCGTGAAACAATCCTTGGTCAGCCTGTGATTGTATCGCAATCTCCCGCTCCTCCTCCGCTTTATCAAGACGACCCAACTCTTCCCAAAGACCAAGTCAAACAAGTAGACTTTGCAGCTGATGGAGCAAATGTTTATTTTACCAGAACAGTGAAAACAAATGGTAAAGTTGTCCTTGCAGATAAATTTGTCTCAAATTATAGACCCTGGCAAGCAATTTATCTCAGAGGAACACAATAAATTTTTTCTCCATGAATGATAAAATTATCACAACACAACAATCAATAAGCATTTCTGAAAATCTACGTAGGAAAGGCAAAAAAATCGTCGTAGCTGGTGGCTGTTTTGATATTATTCATATTGGGCATATTGCCTTTTTGAAAAAAGCAAAACAACAAGCAGATATTTTATTTTTGTTACTGGAGAATGACAAAACTGTTAAACAACGTAAGGGACCAAACCGTCCTTTTAATACACAAAAAGATCGAGCAGAAATTCTTGCGCATCTGACACTCGTCGATTACGTTATACTTCTTCCCGTCATGACAACCAATGCAATGTATGATGAACTAGTAATTCATATAAAACCTGCTATAATCGCAACAACAGCAGGTGATGCCAATCGCAGCCATAAAGAGCGACAAGCACATGCAATTGGAGCAAAAGTTGTTGATGTTATGACACAGATTTCAAATCAGTCAACGACAAAAATTATACACTTGCTGAATGAATTATGAGTCTTAATAAAATAATTGTTGTTTTCGGTCTTTTACTCATTGCCTTTGGTGCATTTGTTTTTTTTCAATTTAATAATAAATACTCCGCGCTCAAACCAAACGGTAGTGTCACTATCGGTACGCATACATTTGATGTCGAGGTTGTTAAATCAAGCAAAGATGAGGAAATCGGCCTCACAAAATATCGATCGATAAAAGAGGCACAAGGCATGCTGTTTTTCTTTACGCAACCAAGCTCTCCTACTTTTTGGATGAAAAATATGAAATTTCCAATCGATATCATCTTTATTAATAACAATACAATCGTCTCATTTGTCCAGAACGTACCAGCCCAACTTCCAACCACGCAAAACCCACCTCTCTATCAACCAGAAGGCGCATCCAACTATGTCCTTGAAATCAATGCCGGTCTCGTCAAAAAATATAATATTAAAAAAGGCGACAATGTAACAATTAAAAGGTAACCCCACTAAATATGATAATTCTCGGTATTGAAACCAGTTGTGATGAAACCTCAGCAGCAATCCTTGAAAAAAATGATGAACAAATCATCCTCAAAGCAAATATAGTTGCATCTTCTTTTGCCATGCATAGCAAAACAGGCGGTATTATCCCTGAAAACGCAGCACGAGAACAAATAAAATACATCATACCAACAGTTCAAAAAGCTCTCGCCGAAGCTGAACTCCAGCTAACCGATATCGATACCATCGCTGTCACCTACGGCCCAGGGCTTATCGGCTCATTGCTTGTTGGTGTTGAAACTGCCAAAACACTCGCCTTTGTCCTTAATAAACCGATCGTTCCTGTTAATCATATGATTGGACATATTTACGCAAATTGGATTGAACATGCTTCTGAAATTACTTTTCCTGCACTAGCACTTGTTGTTTCGGGAGGACATACAGATTTACTGTTACTAAAAAAACATGGCGATCTAACACTTCTTGGTGGGACAAGAGATGATGCCGCAGGAGAAGCATTTGATAAAATTGCAAGACTCATCGGTTTTCCCTATCCAGGCGGACCAGCAATTGAAAAAGAAGCCAAAAACGGTAATAGCAAACGATTCAACTTCCCACGACCATTGATTGGTTCGGGAGATTATGACTTTTCATTTTCAGGACTTAAAACTGCCGTACTACGAGAAGTAAAAACACTTTCGTCATTAGATAGCCAAACTGTAAGTGATCTTTGTGCAGCTGTTCAACAAGCAATTATTGCAGTTTTGATTAGGAAAACAATACACGCAGCTCAAGCATACAATGTGCAATCAATCCTGCTTTCAGGAGGCGTTGCCGCCAATCAAACGCTCAGAGATACATTTGAACAAACGCTGAAAGACAAACATCTTCCGATCAAACTTTTTGCTCCATCAAAAAATTTCTGTACAGATAACGGCGCAATGATTGCCGCTGCTGCCTGCTATAATTATAACCAAAGTCCTTGGGAAGACATCACTGCCAACCCAGAATTATATTTTGACTAATGATGAAAACAGCAATCTATTTTATCAGACATGGAGAAGTATTTAATCCAAAAGGTATTTTGTATGGACGACTGCCACGTTTTGGACTATCTGTTCAAGGGAAAAAAGAACTCGCCCAAACTGCTGCATTTTTGGCAACACAACAAATCGATTATCTTTATTCAAGCAAACAACTGCGCGCCAAGCAATCAGCTCAAATCATTCAAGCACAATTACACCTTCCTCTACATCTTTCAAATAATCTTTTGGAAGTCAAAACATCGCTTCAAGGAAGGACTTTTCAGTATATTAGTACACTTAATTACGATATCTTTGTCCACCCAGACAAAAAGATCGTTGGAGAAACTATTCAAGATGTCGCAAATCGTATGCAAAAATTTATGCTGTCAGTTCTCAAAAAACATCCAGGCAAAAAAATAGTCGCGGTCAGCCATGGCGATCCTATTATGCTCGTGAAAGCGCAAATCGAAGGACTACCGATTGTCAACGAATCAATTAGACCAAGTGACAATACCTATGTAGGACATGGCGAAGTGTATCTGGTTGAACGTGAAGACAACAAATCACTGACTATCCAAAGTATCTTTAAACCAAACTAAAACTATTGTGTATTGGTATTTTGATCAGGTGGTGGGGTGGGTTGGACTTGTTGAATTTGATGTTGCTCCTGAAATTTAATAAACTCCTTTACTTTCGTAACTACTTCAGGCGGAGTATAGCGCACTTTTACCAAAAATCCTGCTGCTCCTGAATGCAATGCTTCTTGAATGACATGTTCTTCTGTCAAATTGGTTAACATCACAACGGGAATTTTCTGTGTAGCGGGGTTTGCCTTAAGTTGCTTGAGGACATCGATCCCATGCATCTTTGGCAACATAATATCAAGGAGCATGATTTTGGCATCAGGGTGGTTTTGTCCAAGAGCGACACCAGCTTCTCCATCATCGGCAGTTATAACAGTAAAGCCGTCTTTCTGCAGAATCTCAACATAGATATCTCGCAGAAATAAATCATCTTCAACCAGCAAAATTTTACCGGTACTACTATTACTATCCATAGCAGCATCATTATCTCACTTCTCTGTCACTTATGTCCAGAGAGGAAATAGTTGCTATAGGAGACTGAGTTTGCTAGAATATATTCCCTATGGGATCAATAGAACGAGGAGAACAAAAGAGCGCCAAAGAGCGTGCAGTAGAAAGCGCGAGAGGTTATAGAGAATTTATTAGAGGTCAAGGAGCATCACTTCATCTCTGGCTTAGTAGTACTGGGTTGGAAGGTGTGAAGGTACTGAGCTTAGAGATGCAGACTTTTTTGAAAAGAGAGCGACTATTGGATATGCTTTTGATTTTCAATATCTAGATAAGCTTGTTGCTTTTGTCTCAGCAGGGTTGACCGATAGAACAGTTTCAACAGTTTTTGTCGCACCAACCGAGCACTGTTCTGGCCTTATCGCAGATGATAAGAGAACTAAAGTCTATACTGATTCTTTCTGGGTAACTGAACCAGATACTGAAGGAAACTCAGTAGTCAAACACGTCAAACCGAGTCGACCTATCCCGATTGATAGCATTTTGGTAATTCCCTCTAAAGAAAACGATCCTGTACTCAAAAACCAAGAAACTCCATTAGAGAAAAGATTTGGTAAAGTAACCGATGACAAATACCAAACCAAACAAGTGCTTGCTGCTGCAGGTATTCCTATGCCTAGAGGTATTCTCGTTAAAGATATTTCAGATCCTCAGTTTGTGGATCAATATTGAGAATGGGTAAGTAAACTTCCTCCCCACAGTGGAATAGTCTATAAACCAAATACTGACTCTTCAGGAGGCGATGGAGTCGTTATGGGAGAAGCTCGTTTTCCGCACGTAATTATTGATAGAGCTAAACAGTATATAAAGGAAAATGGAAAAAAGAGTCAAGCTTTTCTCATTGAAGAACGGATTGATCCTCCGCCTGCTCCTGGTTTAGCAAAACATATTAAAGAGTTACGAGATAAAACAGATCTAAAAGATTGGGAGTATAGAGAATTTCAACCCGAAGATCTTGATTTTAACTTTCGAGTTATTACGACGCTTAGTCTTCAACCTGAGATTATTGATGCAGAGGTACGCTACCACTTGAAAGACGATCAACCTGTTAATGTCAGTAAAGGTGCAGGAGCCTTACGTACCCATGTTCTGCAAGATCCTGAACTTGTTGCTAAGGCTCATGCTACTGCACGGCAAGCAGTAGCAGCAGTTTATCGTCATGTTCAAAAAAAAGGTGAGGCGCAATCTTTACCAAATTTTGTCGGAGTTGATCTTATCCCCGGCCAAGATGGGAAGGTATATGTTATGGAAGTGCAAGGTGGGCCTGGAGGATTTGGGACGTTGGCAGAAATTGATGGCAAACCAAACCAAGCAATTTCTAAAGTTTTAATCCCTGCACAAGAAAAAGTACTACAAAAGCATGTTAAAAATCGTAAACCCATACATCCTGAGCACCTACGAAGTATTCCACCAAATGGAGCTACAGAACTAATCCGGCATCGCTCATATTATCAAAGTGAAAATTTCCCAGCCGCTCAAGAAGCATATTATAACTTTTTAATGAAGCTTGGGGATTTTTCACTTACCAGCTTGGTGGAGGACTTTGGCAATATGGCTGAAGAGACCGGGGATTATACGTATGCTCTGCGATATGCTAATGACCTTATCGCTAGAGAACCAGACAATCCTCTTTACCAAGAATACAAAACTAAATTTGAAGAGCTTTCACGAAAGAAAGAGCAATAGATACTTTCGCAAGCATGCTACAATGGATGTATGGAGACACTTTTGCTTCCCCTTCTTGTCATAATTATTGGTTTTGTCATCGTCATCTTTTTCTTCAACAAAAAACTCTCAGAGCTCAAAAAGCAAAACACCGATCAGACATTGCTTGAATGGCTAAAAGTTATGCAAAGGACAGTTGATACCAGCTCCTCTCATATGATCCGCACCCTTCAAGAAAATTCTAAACAACTCAACGATAGACTTGATAAAGCAGCATCAGTTATGAGAGATGTCGGTGTTGAAGTTGGACAAATGAGTGAGATTGGCAGATCCATGAAAGAACTGCAGGATTTTCTCAAAAGTCCAAAGCTTCGCGGCAATATCGGTGAGCAAGTTCTCAAAGATCTTATTACCCAAACCTTTCCAAAAAATAGTTTTAACCTACAGTATCAATTCAGATCAGGAGAAAAGGTCGATGCGGCAATCAAAACAGATGGTGGCATTTTGCCAATCGACGCAAAATTTCCTATGGAAAACTTCCAGCGCATGATGAAACACAATACAAACGATCCAGAATATTCTGCTTTGCAGAAAGAATTTGTTAGAGATATCAAAAAACATATCGATGCAATTGCCAAAAAATACATTTTGCCGGATGAAGGGACAATGGATTTTGCGCTGATGTACGTACCAAGTGAGGCAGTATTTTATGAAGTGGTGAACACCGATGAACTCATGAATTACTCTCGCGACCAACGGATTTATGTCGTTTCTCCAAGCACGTTATATGCACACTTGCAAACGATTCTTCTCTCATTTGAAGGTAAAAAAATAGAAACGCAATCACGCGAAGTTTTTCAACTGCTTCGAGCACTGCAAATTGATTATGAAAAAGTAAATGAGTCGCTGGATCTTTTAGGCAAACACATGGGCAATGCTTCAAACCAATTCACCAATGTGCAAAAAGGAGTACACACCCTGGGCCAAAAACTTTCTTCAGCAAAACGGCTAGAGCTTAATAAAAAAACAAACTAATATCCCGTAAAATCTTCCAACTGAATATTTTCTTCAGCGATGCCTCCATCAACTAATGACTTCTTTGTCTCCTCCACCATTTTTGCTGAACCAACAATATAAAAGGCTGCAGCTTTTAAATTCTTTACATATTTTTTGAGCAATTCAGAAGAAATCCTTCCAACTTCACCAGACCAATCTGAAGCAATATATTTTTGATTCGTGAGGGTATAAACCACTCGTATCTGCTTATTGTTCTTTGCGATCTCCAAAAGTGAATCATAAAAAATAACCTCTTCCTGTTTTGAAAAAGACGCAAAAAGCGTGATGGGCTTTGAGAGCTTTTGTTCTGCAAGTGAATGCAACAAACTATGAAACGGTGTTATGCCAATGCCACCTGTAAGAAACACTTTTTCCAAAGGTTCATCTTTGGGCAAAAGAAACCATCCCATCGGACCAAAGAAGTTAACTGGTGTTCCAGGGCGAAGATTTGCCAAATGTTTTTTGAAAGAACTTTCGATCACTTTCGTCGTAATCATCAAATATTTTTTTTCAGTTGGCGATGAAGAAATGGTAAAATATCTGCTTGTTCCCCGGTCGTCTGGATTCTCATGAGAAAGAGTAAGATACATATATTGTCCTGGAAAAAAATCAAAAGAAGCTTTTGAACGATCAAAATAAAATAAAAAAGTATCTTTGGCAACTTGTTCTTTTTTGATAAATGATAAAATAAATGATTTTGCATTTGCCATTGTTTTGTTATAGCAAAAATGTGCTAGAATAGCCACATGCCCAAAACATCCCTCAACCAACAACAACTCCAAGCAGTCAATCATGGCAAGGGACCACTTCTCATCATTGCAGGTGCAGGTACTGGCAAAACAACCGTCATCACTAAACGCATCGAACATTTGATCCTGGAAGAAAAAGTCTCACCAGCAAATATATTGGCACTCACCTTTACTGAAAAAGCAGCACAAGAAATGCAAAATCGTATTGATGAAATTTTGCCGTATGGTTACACCGATATGTGGATAGAAACCTTTCATGCATTTTGCGACCGCATCCTACGAGCGGAAGCAATTCATATCGGGCTCAATCCTCGCTTTGATATGATGACAGAGGCAGAGTCACTGCTTTTTCTCAAGAAACATCTTTTTGATTTTGACCTTGACTACTTCCGACCACTTGGCAATCCAATGAAATTTCTTCAAGGCATGTTACAACATTTTTCAAGGCTTCGAGATGATGATATCAATCCTGACCACTATCTTGCCTACGCACAAAAGCTCAACTCGACCACACCTGAAGATGAAGAAGAAACAAGAAAGACACGAGAGCTTGCAAATGCCTTTAAAAAATATGAAGACTTGAAAGCAAAAGAAGGTGTTATGGACTTTTCTGATCTTATCAGTAATACTTTAAAACTTTTCAGAACAAGAAAAAATGTCTTAGAGCGTTATCAACAGCTTTTTCAGTATGTGTTGGTTGATGAATTTCAAGACACCAATTTTGCCCAAAACGAAATGGCAATTCTCCTTTCAGGAAAAGAGCAAAATATCACTGTTGTTGGTGATGATGACCAAAGCATTTATCGCTGGCGAGGAGCTGCAATTGCCAACATGATGCAATTCCGATCGCACTTCCCAAAAGCTGAGATTATAACGCTAACCCAGAACTATCGTTGTACCCAGAATATTTTGGATGGAGCATACAAACTCATTCAATACAACAACCCTGATCGGTTGGAAGTCAAAGAAAATATTGATAAAAAATTGATAAGCATGCGGGAAATAAAAGGTGAGGAGATAGAATGTGTGTATACCAATCGGGTTGAAGATGAAGCAGAAGAAGTTACAAAAAAAATTAAAGCAGAAGTCAAAAAAACAAATCGTCCCTACAACGAATTTGCTATTTTGGTCCGTGCCAATGATCATGCGACACCATTTCAGAGAGCACTTGAAAGGGCTCATATACCGTATCAATTTTTGGGACCAGGACATCTTTTTCAACAAGAAGAAATTAAGGATTTGATTGCATACTTGCATGCTCTTGCCAATTTTGAAGATACTTCATCGCTGTATCGAGTTTTAACACTTTCTGTCTTTGATCTTGAAGCCCGCGATATTGCCGCAACACTGAACTTTGCGAAGAGAAATAACTCCTCTCTTTTTGAAGCAATGGAACAAATTGTCGACAGTACACTTACAACAACAGGAAAAGAAAAAGTAACCAGAATTGTCGATATGATGAAACGGCATTTGGCACTTGTTCCTCGTGAAACAGCAGGACAAATTCTTTATTATTTTTTTGAAGACTCAGGACTTTTAGGGCATTATCTTGATCCGCGATCTGCTCGGACAGAAAAAGAGGCACAAAACGTTGCAAAGTTTTTTGATAAACTACAATCTTTTGCTGCCGGACGTGTTGATGCATCGGTTTTTGCTGTTGTTGACTGGCTCGATCTGTCAATGGAGCTTGGTGAGAGTCCCATGAGTGCTGAGATTGATTGGACAAAAAATAACGCAGTTAATATTTTAACCATTCATGCAAGTAAAGGCCTTGAATTTCCCTTTGTTTTTGTGACAAACTTAGTAACCCAGCGTTTTCCAAGTCGTGACCGAAAAGAACAAATTCCCGTCCCTTCAGATATTATCCGTGAAGAGCTTCCAACTGGTGATGAAAATTTACAAGAAGAACGACGGCTATTTTATGTGGCGATGACACGGGCAAAAGATAAACTGTTTTTGACCGCAAGCCGTTTTTATGGTGAAGCCAAGCGGGATCGAAAAATTTCTCCTTTTGTTGTTGAATCATTAGGTGAAGCAAGCGTTACGAGTATTATGAACAAGCAAACTGTGCGAGATACAGGACAGCAGCTTTCGTTATTGGAACTCTTTAACGCCAACATCCAAAACCAAGATACGAAAAAGACCAATGAACAAATGACAAACGACCACCAACCAACAACAACAATTACCTATGTATCGTATTCACAATTGCAAACATTTCAAACCTGTCCGCTTCACTACAAACTTCGCTATCTCCTCAATGTGCCAACTTCTCCTTCGCCAGCTCTTAGTTATGGAGTGAGTGTGCATAGTACACTTCGGGATTTTTATCAGCTGAAAAAAGATCAACAGAGAGTCACTCCAACAACAATTACGGCAATTTTGAAAGATACTTGGATCAATCAAGGATATACCGGCAAAACGCATGAACAACAAGCTTACAATCAGGCAGAAAAAATGTTGTTGTCATTTGCTGAAAAAAGCTTGCAGGAGAAAACCGACACGATTGCCATTGAGTTGCCTTTTAACTTTTGGCTCAATAAACAACTTAAAGTTGGTGGAAGAATTGACCGGATTGATCGGCTTTCTGATGGACGAATTGAAATTATTGATTACAAAACAGGCAGTAATGTACCAACTGAAAAAAAAGTCAAAGAAGATTTTCAGTTATCATTTTATGCACTTGCTGCAACAAATGTCCGCGACGCAATCCTGAATAAAACACCTGAAGAAGTTGTACTGACACTTTTCTATCTTGAAGCAAATAAAAAGTTGTCAACAACAAGAACAAAAGAGGAGTTAGAACAAGCAAAAGAAAAAATTCTGTCACTTGTTGGTGAAATTTCTCGAAGTAGTTTTCATTGTAGTGGCGGAATGTTTTGTAAAAATTGTGAGTACAAAATGGTATGCCAGAGCTTTTCATAGGCATGTTTTTTTGCTTCTTCTGGCAAATTTAGGTATAATATATTCCCTAGGAAGAAGGACCGCTACTGTTCTAAACAAAAGTTTCGAATAGAGGAAAGTCCAGACAACGGTATGTAGGGGATGGAGCTTACACTCCAGCTAGTAATAGCCAGTGTCTAAATTCTTTATCTCACTAAACGGAATTTGGAACAGATCTTGAACTGACAAGATTTGAGAGCAGCAGAGACGAGTGAGTATGAAACGGGCAATCCTACCTGTTGTAACTTCCGAACGGTACGTGAATTTTTTTAAGAAATTCAAAGGCACATACCTGAGTACCAAAGATGAAGGCATCCTGACTAAAGCAGGATGAATTGACAATAAATTAATTCAAGAGAAATTGCGGTCTGATTCCGATTTGGAATCAAACAGAATCTGGCTTATTCTCTTCCTAGGGGCTTTTTTAACAGCTCATTAACCACTTGCGCTGGTATAGAAACGCAGCGCAAATCGCCAAAATCTTCTGGAGACAATAAATAACATTAGTGCACAAGCAATAAAGCCAATAACATCACCAACCAATACTTTTTGTAAAATTTCTTTCGCAGGAGTGACAATAACAACCGTCAACGGAAAAAGAAGAATCAACAGATACAAACTTGCTCCCTTATAGATTTCTTGAGGAAATTTTGAAATTTGATTGATCTGATAAAGCAAATCAGCAAGATTTGAAAGCTTTGGGAACCAAATAGTCAGCGTCATGATCAGCATCCAAAACGAATAAATAATCATCACAGAAAAAACAACCAAAACAATAAATCCCAAAAGCACCAAAGGTGTGACAATAACTCGCATAGTAAATAAGACATACGCAAGAAAACCAACACCCCAGATAAGACGTATCAAATGTGTATAGGTAATATTGAGACACGTCATAAGAAACTGAGAATCAATCGGCTTGGTCAAAATACCATCCAAACGTCCAAAGTTGATAGTTGTTGAAAATTGATTGAATCCTCGCGAGAAGAACATATAAAAGAAACTATAAATAATATTGTACATTCCAGCCAAAATCAACAATTCATTACGAGACCACCCAAATATATGAGATGTTTTTGATGTAAGAAGCAGCATTTGAACAATCGTAAATGATGCCCAAATCGTATGAGCAATAGTGCTATTAACTAAATCTGCCCGATATGCAAGAAGCCTTGCAAAATTGAGACGCAGCAACATTTTGTAAACTTTGGTATAGTGTTTTGTTTTTTTGAAAAATATTTCCATACTTTATTGTCCGACAGCCGTATACTGCTTTATCCCTTCTTGCCACAGTTTTTTATAAATCAGTAGACAAATTCCTAACCAAAAAAATTCCATGAACAACACCTGCCACAACTCAAGAACAGTTAGTTTGCCTTCAAAGGCAATGACAGGAAAATAAATCATATAAGCAAAAGGCATCTTTGATACAATTTGCTCAAGCCATGAAGGCAAAAAAGCAAGCGGCATAAGCAAACCTGAAAAAATAACAATCATCACGTTGGTCGCTTCAAATGCACCTCTCGTCTCTGTCAACCAAAAAGCTAATATCCCAATGATCATCTTAAAAATAAATGTCAGCAAAAATGCAACAATCGCAATAATAACACTCAGAAACAATACGTCAGGACTTTTTGCGAAAGCAAACAATCCCGGAAAAAATCCGACAAAAACGACAAGTAATAAAATTCCTAAAATACCTTGAAGCAGACGATACGCAAGCTCATTAAAAAATATCAACCAAAAATAGGAAAAGGGTTTTAAAAGATACGAACTAAGACCTCCTTCTTGAATATCAATTGTCCCCACATGCTCTTCTTGTTGGCACATAATAATCGCATTGATAATAATTGCGAGCAAATAATAAGAAGTAATTTCATTGCTTGTCCACCCAGGGATATGGGATGCACCACGCCAAAAAAGAATCATAATAAGCGGCGTAATAATACCAAGAAGAAACCATACAAAAATCCGGCTTCTATCCTCAATCACTTCTTGAAATTGGAGGAGTATTATTTTTAGGTTACGCATAGCTTATCTTTTGTGGTGTGAAAAAACATCATGAATAATATCTTCGATATTTGGTTCTTCAATATTGAGATCTTCAACCGTAAAGGTATCCAGTAACTTCGCCGCAACTTTACTGGATGCTTCTCGTGGTACTGACAATAATACTTTTGTCCCTTCAACCCCAATAACTTTTCCGAGTTTTTCAAACTTGCTTCTCTCAATTTCTTTTTCAAAAACAACACTAATAGTTTTATATTTTGCATATTTTTTAACAATGTCAGAAAGCGCACCATCATAAAGCACCTTTCCGTGATCAATAATAATGACACGCTCACAGAGTTGTTCAACATCTTTCATATAATGACTGGTTAGAAGGATTGTCGCGTTATAGCGTTTGTTGTATTCTTTAACAAAGTCCCGCAACTTTTGCTGCATCACCACATCAAGACCAATGGTAGGTTCATCAAGAAAAAGCACTCTAGGTCTATGCAGAAGTGCTGCTATGAGTTCACATTTCATCCGCTGACCAAGAGATAACTTACGGACTTGGATATCCAAAACTGATTTGACATCAAGCAGTGTTGTCAATTCATCAAGCGTTTGATTGTAGTCTTTGTCTGAGATTTCATAAATTTCTTTATTGAGGAGAAACGAATCACTTGCCGGCAAATCCCACCATAGTTGATTTTTTTGTCCCATGACAAGCGAGATTTGCTTGAGAAATACATTTTTTCGCGCAAACGGCGTGTAGCCCAACACATCTACCTTCCCGCTCGTTGGATACAAAAGCCCTGATAAACATTTCAGCGTTGTCGTTTTGCCAGCACCATTTGGACCGATGAAGCCAATCAGCTCACCTTCATTAATGGTAAAAGAGACATCGTCAACAGCTTTTGAATCAAAATAACGACGACTCACGAGTGATTTGAGAGATCCCACAAAACCAGGCTCTTTTTGATGAACCTTATAATACTTTGATAAATGAGAAACAGAGATAACCATATTGAGCCCTCTAGCAACGGGCCATTAGCGTTTATTTATCTAACTGCCTTCTTCAATGTTTTCCCAGCTGTAAAACCTGGTGCTTTTCGCGCGGCAAGGGTGATCTTGTCACCTGTTTTTGGATTGCGTCCGACTCTTTGTTGACGGCTTCGGATACTAAATGTACCAAATCCGGTCAAAACAACTTTTTCTCCTCGCTTCATAGAATCACGAATAGTATTAAGCATTGTTTGGACAGCATCCCTGCTTGCTTTATTGGTAAGATTTGCTTTTTTTGCGACAACTTCAATGAGATCTTTTTTAGTCATATATTATCACCTCCCTAGCCAGCGCTCATTTATTTTCTCTCAACGCTGATTTTAGTTTAGATTAACAATACAAAGAAAATGAAAAGTTGTCAAGAGAGAAAGGGCTTTTTATAGATAGAAAACGACTAAGGAGTAATTTTATAAATATGATGTGTATATTCAGTAGCGAAAGAATCAGAGAAGGTATTATTGGTGATGGGAAGGAAACGATTCTCGTACAGGACCTCCACAGTGCTACCCTGTATCCCGGTAGGAAGGGTAAAAGTATAAGTCCCTGAAGTATTCTGTCGTTTCTGCATGGCAAAGATGTAGAAGCTGCCATTTTTTTCTTTGAGCATTGTTGAAAGGTTTGGATTAAAAGTCCATTGATAAGACTGTTTGTTCAGAACCGACGCGAGTTGTTTGACCTGCGTGTTAATCGTTTTAACCTTTGCTTGGGTTTCTGCATAAGCTGAATCATTCAAGACATCTGATGATCCAGGATTTTGCGTCGTATTGGCAAATGCATGTGAAAAGTAGTTCACGAATCGGGCTTCATGAATGAGCGTTGACCAGACTGCGCCTTCAACTTGGTTGGCATCAATAGAAATTTTCAAATTTGTTCCTTGTCCTCCAAGTTCGACGACTACGCCCAGAGGGATTCTTGGAACGCCACCATTATCAAGACCACTCAGATGTCGTTGCCTACTCATCAGGACTTCTCCATAGTTTGCCGCGCGCCTGACTTCTGCTGAAGGAATACCAAACCAATTAACTGCTTCAGAACCAATATTGTCATCAGTATAGAAGTACAGATCCCCTGATGCGATATCTTGATTCCATTTCTTGACAGTATCTCCTCCGTTATAGAAAACCTTTGCTTCTGCGTCGGATTCCCACATAAGAGCTCCTTTGCCATAGTTGACGTAGCGTAGTTTTCCATCACCGTTTGGAAGTGTTGCTTCAAGATTATCCATGATTGTATACCCACAGCGGGCACTTTCTGGAGAACAGATAGAACCTTCACCCGGATACTTACCTGTCCATGTTCCCCAGCCGGGTCCTCCCCACATGTCTGCTTCATCTGTGATCATCGTACCGACCTGTTCTATGCCATTACCGCTAGAAAACGCTGCTCCCATATTCCACACACCTGCTTGGCGAATCCATGTAGGACTTTCGGCAACCGGAGCATACCAATTCCAAATCGTATTGATCCCCAAATCTTTATCATGGACGATTCGTGATTGCTCGTTGACATAGGCTCCCCAATAGCCAATTGGGAAAAACGCATCTGAAACCCATTCGGTGCCTACTAATGCCGGATACTTTGCATAGTAGCTTGGACCACCCTCCCAAGGAATACGAGGAAGATTCAGTACATTTGTCGTATCCGTGGGTATTGGTGTAGAAGTCGTTACAGGTGACGGTGTCGAACTTAAGGTAACTGATGGAATGACACTATTTGTCTGAAAAATAACATCTACCCAATAGTTAGAAGCCTGATAGGATTGAGTAGGGAAACGACTTACACCATAAGCATATACACCATTACCACCTGCTTCACTATCAGAAAAAGCGTACAAAGGGTTATTCCCAATACCATTTACAAAATAGTTATTGTCTCCCGAATAATATCCGGTATCAGTATGATAGGAGGCAACATAGACCGTATTTGCGCTAATAGCAACCGGCGTTGAAAAGATGACTTGTTGCCAACCAGTCTCGGTCTCATTGCTAAAAGTAGCTGTACTCAACAACTGTCCTGTGTTAGTCCAAAGTGAACCTGTGTGTATACCTGTATTGGTTGCACTCTTATAATAACGAATTCCATTAATAAACCCATCAACTTGTGATTTAAATTTCACCCCTAATTCAACTGCTTGCGCGTCTGAAGCGGCAACATTTGTTGGCACAGATGTATTGTTCCAGAGACTATAGAGAATAGGTGTTGGAATAGGCTGTATAGGTAGTATTTCAACCGCAACCATATTCCATTTATCTGTCGTTGGGGCTGTATCATTCATATTGACCAATGTCCCAGCAAGTGGTAATGTCGCTTGTTGCTGCTGACTCCAAAATGTATCTCCTGTTTTTGTATCCACAAATTGTCGCGAAATGATCTGATTTGGCCCTACTGTTCGAGCAACTGATTTATCCCAGTCATTTCCTACTGCCCATATCCAAGAATTGGCAACTGTCGTCGTAAGACTTACCAAAGGAGCACCTTTTGTTGCAGAATTGGCATTCGCTGCACCAAGTGATTGGCGTGATCCTATGAAGGTCACGACATCAATCATACCTTGATATTTGCCATTGCCTCTTGTTGCGGTAATCGTAACATTGTTTAGCACATTTGGAGCATATGCATACCATACTTCTGCCGTACCAGGCTGACTGTTTGCGCGTTTTGCAAGAGTAAATGTTAATCCTCCTCCTGTAACTGATGAAAACGTTTGTCCTCCTAACTTTGGTCCATCACTGGCTAAAAAGGCTACTACCATCTCTCCAGATTGGTGCGTACTAAAAATTGGTGAAGCAATTGTCGCTTGAGAAGTTGTTTGATCTCTACCTACATGCGTATCTACTGCAAGAGCGACATTTTCTGCCGCGAGACTACGCTGTTGTTGCTGTTGTCCTGCAATAATAACAGTGAGAGGCAAAACAAGCAAAATCACGAGTATTCCTAAGGTAATCCAAAAACGTCCTGGTATTTTTTTTATTTTTGTAAATGCTGAAAAATGTTTTCCCATACAATCTGATACTTTCTAAGGATAGTTAAACTCTACAATGAAGTCAAGAAAAAGATTACTATAAGTAATATTAGACTACCGTGTGTTCGGGGTAAACAGAACGGAATTCACGAATTGCAGTTACTTTCACTTCTCCAGGAACAGCTAGAGATTTACTTACTTCTTCTTGAATCTTTCGTGCTAAAAGGACTGTTTGATTATCATCAAGCCGTCCAGGATTGATAATGACACGAAGCTCTCTTCCTGCTTCAAAAGCATACGCATCTTCAACGCCTTCATAATTTTTGGCAATTTTCTCCATTTCTTTAAGGCGTTGACCATATTTCTGCAAATCCTCATACCGTGCTCCAGGTCTTGCAGCAGAAATTGCATCGGCCAAATGAACAATAATTGATTCAATCGATGAAAATGGCTTGTCCTCGTGATGTTCGGCAACGGCATTAATAATTGGCTCTGGGAAATTGTATCGTTTGAGAAGATCTGCCCCAAGCTTCACATGACTTCCCTCACCTTCAAGAATTTTTCCAATATCGTGAAAAAGACATCCAAGTCTGACAATATCAACATTTGCGCCAATCTCTTGAGCGATGTGAATACCAATCTTTGTCTCCTCCAACGTATGCACTAATAGATTCTGTCCATACGAGGTTCGGAATTTCATTCGTCCAAGAAGTGGATATAAATCAGCAGGCAAATTATACACACTGACCTCAGTTGCTAACTTCTCTCCTTCTTCAAACATGATTTTTTCCATTTCTTCTTTTGTCTGTTTAACGACTTCTTCAATTCTAAATGGCTGCACACGAGTATCTTTGAGAAGCTGTTCAAGGGCGCGCCGGGCTATTTCACGACGAACCTGATCAAAAGAAGAGAGACGAATAATTCCCTCTTCATCCAAATCAACATCAACACCAGTTGATTGTTCAAAAGCGCGGATATTGCGTCCTTCACGACCAATAATGCGTCCCTTTACTTCTTCATCAGCAACACGAATAACAGAAACCGTATATTCTGGGATAAAACTCAAAGCGCCATGTTTGAGACTATCAAGCAATACTTCTTGAGCTTTTTTTGATGCTGTTCGTTTGGCCTCTTCTTCCTTTTCTTTGATAATTTTTGCCATCATGGCAGCTGCATCTTTTTCTGTTTCTGCGAGGAGTTGTTTTTGAGCTTCATCTCTGGTTAGGCCGCTATTTTTCTCAAGCTTTTGGAGATATTCTTGACGCTTTTTCTCAACGTCTTCTTGCAGTTTTTGGATATCTTCTTGTTTGGCATCAAGTTTTTCTTGCCGTTCAAGAAGCTTTTTCTCAAGTTGTATAAGATCTTGTGGATTCGTTGCTGTCATAATAGTTTGTTTTGCGGCAACAGAGAAAGTAATCCTAATGGACCTGCTTATCTCGTATAGATGAAGATGAATCGTGCTTGCTTCATTTCTTATTGCTCGCTCTGTGCATATTATACTCTACTCCG